>Ga0302196_10000006_pt1 | contig 205856 bp, 190 predicted proteins | sample II_Bog_N1_3_FD_198794 | JGI IMG/M metagenome (GOLD analysis project Ga0302196, IMG submission 198794) | Peat permafrost microbial communities from Stordalen Mire near Abisko, Sweden - II_Bog_N1_3 | ecosystem: Environmental > Terrestrial > Soil > Wetlands > Peat | place: Sweden: Abisko... | reverse complement strand
CGGCGTCTGGGGGTCGCGCGCGGGCGCGCTCACGGCGTCTCGCCGCTCCGCTTGGGCGCCGGCAGGCCCGCCGCGCCGGCCGCGGACGCCGCGAGCATCGCGCCGCCGCCCTGCGCCAGCAGCTGCTCGGCGATGCGGACGCCGAGCGCCTCCGGCTGCTCCGCCGGGCCGCGCCCCTCGGCGCGCAGGAGCCGGATCGAGCCGCTCGCCAGCGCGCGGGTGTCGCCCGACGACGCGCCGCCGAGGACCGCGCGCAGGAAGAGCTGGCTCGAGCCGTCGCCCGCGGTCTCGAGCAGCGCGTGCGCGCCGACCGGCACGGTGCAGCTGCCGCCCAGGTGCGCCAGCACCGCGCGCTCGGCCCGCACGCAGCGCGCGATCTTCTCGTCGTTGAGCGCGGCGCAGATCGCCTCGGCGCGGCTGCCGCGCGCGACCTCGAGCGCGAGCGCGCCTTGGCCAGCGGCGGGCAGCGAGAGCTCGACGGAGAGCAGGTCGGTCGCGTGCGAATCGAGCCCCAGCCGGCGCAGACCCGCCAGCGCGAGCACCACCGCGTCGAGCCGCTCGGCCGCGTCGACCGAGCTGCCGTCGGCGCGCACGCCGGTCGCGCGCGACAGCCGCGTCGCCACGTTGCCGCGCACGGGGACGATCTGCAGATCGGGACGGACTTGAAGGAGCTGCACCGCGCGGCGCAGCGAGCTGGTGCCCACGCGCGCGCCCTGCGGAAGATGGGCGAAGGTGCGCGCGGCCGGCGCCACCAGCGCGTCGCGCGGATCCTCGCGCAGAGGGAACGCGCAGAGCACGAACCGGTCTTCCAGCGCGAACGGCACGTCCTTCGCGCTGTGCACCGCGACATCGGCGCGGCCGTCGAGCAGCGCCTCCTCGAGCTCCTTGACGAAGAGCCCCTTGCCGCCCACCTCCGACAGCGCGCGATCGAGCACGCGGTCGCCCTTGGTGCTGAGCGGGACCAGCTCGGTGGCGACGCCGCGCGCGGCGAGCAGCGCCTGCAGCGTCTCCGCCTGCCACATCGCCAGCGGGCTCTTGCGGGTGCAGATGCGCAGCGGGCTCTTTGCGGACTCGGGGCTCACGGTTCCTCCGGCAGTTCGAACAGCGCGGCAGCGGCGCGGGCGAGCTCGCTCTTGTCGACGGCGACCTCGGCGCGCAGCTGCTGCGTCGGTGCGTGCAGCAGCTTGTTGACGATGGCCTGCGCCATCGCCCGGACACTCTTCTCCTGCTTCTCGTTCAGGCCTTGCAGCTGGCCGAGCGTCTTCTCCAGCTCGGCCTCGGCGATCGCCTGGGCCTGCGCGCGCAGCCGCGCCACCACCGGAGCCGCGCTGCGCTCGCGCCGATCGCGCAGGAGGTTCTGCAGCTCCTCCTCGACGATCTTCTCCGCCTGCTCGACCTCTCCCGCGCGCGATTCGCGGTTCTGCGCCGCGATCGCCTCGAGATCGTCGAGGTCGTAGACGTAGACGTTCTCCAATGTGTTCACCGACGACTCGATGTTGCGCGGCAGCGCCAGGTCGACGAGGAAGAGCGGCCGGTAGCGGCGGGCCTTGATCACCTTGGCCATCTGCGCGCGGGTGATCAGCGGCGTCTGCACCGAGGCGGAGCAGATGCAGACGTCGGCGCGCTCGAGCAGCGCGGGCAGCTCGGCGAGGCTCGCCGGGATGCCGTTCACTTCGCGCGCCAGCTCCTCCGCGCGGGCCGGGCTGCGGTTGACGACGAGCAGCTCCTTCGCGCCGGCCGACTGCAGTTCGCGCGCGGCGAGCTGCGCCATCTCTCCCGCGCCGAGGAGCAGCGCCGTCGAGCCGCGCAGCTCGCCGAGCGCCTTGCCGGCCAGCTCGACCGCGACGCTCGAGATCGAGAGCGCGCCGCGCGCGATGGCCGTCTCCGTGCGCACGCGCTTGGCGGCCGAGAGCGCGCGCGACATCGCGCGCTCCAAATGCGCGCCGCTCAGCTTGAGCGCGTGCGCGGCGCTCCAGGCCTCCTTGAGCTGGCCCAAGATCTGCGCTTCGCCGAGCACCATCGAGTCGAGGCTGGCGGCGACGCGGAAGAGGTGGCGCAGCGCTTCGTCGCCGTGGCGCACCAGCGCGTGCGGCGCCGCGGCGGCGCCGAGCGCCTGCAGCAGATCGGCGCCCGCCTCGAGCTGCTCCACCAGCGCGAACAGCTCGAAGCGGTTGCAGGTGGAGACGAGGAACACCTCGCGCACGCCGCTGACGCTCGCGAGCACGCGCAGCCGCTCGGGGAGCGCGTCGGCGGGCACCGCGAGCTGCTCTCGGACGGAGATCGGCGCCTGCTTGTGCGAGAGGCCGACGCAGATGAAGGCCGGCGCCACTCTACGGCTCCGCCTGCCCGCTGCCCGCGGCCGGAGCGGCGAGCGCGCGCTCTCCCGAGACGCCGAGCGGCGCGCGCGCCAGCAGCCCGCCGTAGCTGCAGGCGAGCAGCAGGAACCCGACGACCACCAAGATCGCCGCGCGCCGTCCGCGCCAGCCGGCGACCAACCGCGCCTGCACCAGCGCGGCGAGCAGCGCCCAGGCGAGCAGCGCGAACGTCTCCTTCGCGTCGGCGTGGAGCAGGTTCCCGCTCTCGGCGTGCATGACGAACGAGCCGCTGACGATGGCGACGGAGAGCAGCACGAAGGCCCACACCGTCAGCTGCCAGCCGAGCTTGTCGATCAGCGCGAGCGAAGGCAGCCGCTCGAGCAGCCGCCCGCCCTGCTTGCGCTTGAGCTGGCGCTCGCCGCCCAGGTAGAGCAGCGCGAGCGCGAACGCCACCAGCAGCGCACCCGTGCCCAGCGTGGCCGCGAGCACGTGGAGCGGCAGGATCACCGAGTGGGTCAGCACCGGCGCGAGCGTCTGCGCCTCGGCGTGCACCAGGTGCGCCGGCACCATCGCGGCCACCGTGAGCGGCGCGACGAACGCGCCCGCCACCGGAATGCGCGCGCGCAGGTCGACCAGGAGATAGAGCGCGACCGTGGCCGCCGCGAGCAGGCTGAACAGCTGCCCGCCGCGCCACGGCGCGTCCGCGTGCGGCGACGCGAGGAACGCGCCCACGTGCGCGAGCAGGCCGACGAAGAGCAGCGCGCGCCCGGCCGTCACCAGCTTGGGCGCGAGCTTGAGCAGCCAGATCAGGTAGCAGGCGGCCGCCGCGGAGTAGGCGAGCAGCGAGATGTGGACCAGCGCGGCCGCCACGTTCGTTACCGGGCCGCGGCGATGGCGTCGGCGAGAAAGCCGAGCTGCACCTGGTACGCGGAGTCGCCGAGGATGACCGACTCGAGATACTGCTCGGCGCCCATCCGCTTGAGCGCCGCGCTCGTCTTCACCTTGGTGAGCAGGCCGGCCACGTCCTCGCCCGCCTCCATCTTCATGAAGCGCACGGCGGCGGTCAGCGCGTAGCTTGTATTCGAGGGCAGGAGCGTCATCACGTGGCCGTCGACCTGCACCTTGCTCTGCTCGCTCCAACGATCGAGGACGGACTGCGGAACGAAGAGGTGGTCGGCCATCGGTGCCATAGAGCGCTCTCCAGAGGAGCGTGCAGATATCAGCGGAGGATCTGCGGCGCAATGGGGCAAGCCGGCCAGGGCCGTCGGATGCGGGAATCGGTCGCGGCGCCTGTGCATCTACTGGTGCGGGCGAGCGCGCATTTCGCGTTGCCAAGCCCGCTCCTGCTCGTGCACATTGCCGTGCGCCGCTGCCGTCGGGAAAAACCCGCGCTCCGGCCCACCGCCGAAAGAGGACACCATGGCCAGCCCGGATCTCGTGACGATCACCGACGAAAACTTTCAGGCCGAAGTGCTCGGCTCCGACGTGCCCGTGCTCGTCGACTTCTGGGCCACTTGGTGCGGACCGTGCCGCGCCATCGCGCCTGCGGTCGAGGAGCTGGCCAAGGAGTACAAGGGGCGCGTGAAGATCGGCAAGATGGACATCGACGCGCACCAGGGCGTGCCGCAGAAGTACAACATCATGAGCATCCCCACCCTCATCCTCTTCAAGGGCGGGCAGATCGCGGACCAGGTCATCGGCGCGGTGCCAAAGAACAAGCTCGACGCGATGATCAAGAAGAGCATTTAGGCGGCGTCTGCGGTCCTCCTTCCTTTTGCGAGGCAGCCGGGAGAACGCGGAGCATCGCAGCGCAGTAAACCAGAGCGCGCGGCCTGCATGGCGCGCGCTCTGTCGTTGGAGGGCCCCATGGGGCCCTCGACGCCGACTTCGCGCGCATCGGGTACAGCGGCCAGGCCGCGCCGACTCACGCGGTGCTTGACGAGCTGACGCGGGCGCACACCAGCCCGCTCCCTTTGAGAACCTCGACATGCGGCTCGGCGTCCTCATCGCGCTGCGCGAGGAGGCGCTCTTCGACCCGCTGGTCACCCGCAGGCGCGGTAGATGCTGCTTCGAGCAGGATGGTCTGCTGCTCGAGGCTCTCGCCGCCTCGCCGCGGATGCAGGGCTAGAACATGAAGCGCCGCAAGCTCACGTTCAACAGCAGGCCGATGCCGAGCAGGTCGACGATGACGCTGCTGCCTCCGTAGGAGAAGAGCGGCAGCGGCACACCGACCACCGGCAAGACGCCGGTGACCATCCCGATGTTGATGAAGGCGTGCCAGAAGAAGAGGCCGGCCACGCCGATGCAGAGAAACGAGCCGAACTTGTCGCGCGCGTTCGCGGCCACGTCCAGCGCGGCCAGCACGACGAACGTGTAGAGCAGCACCAGGATCACCGAGAGCACGAAGCCGTGCTCTTCGGCCCAGACCGAGAAGATGAAGTCGGTGTGCTGCTCGGGGAGAAAGCGCAGCTGGTTCTGCGTCCCCTCGCCCCACCCTTTGCCGCTCCACTGGCCCGAACCGACGGCGATGACGCTCTGGATGGCGTGGTAGCCCTGCGTCTTCGCGTAGGCCTGCGGGTTCAAGAACGTCAGCACCCGGTCCTTCTGGAACTGCTTGAGGAACTTCTGCCACGCGACCACCGAGATGAGCGCGGCGCTCGCGGCGAGCAGGAAGAGATCGCGCAGGCGCACCTTGGCGAAGAGGATCATCGTCATCGCCACGAAGAGCGAGAGGAGCGCGGTGCCGAGGTCTGGCTGCTTCATCACCAGCGCGACCGGGATGAGCACGATCACGAACGGCCAGAATAGATCGGTGAGGCGGTAGTGGCCCTCTCGCGCGCCGGTTTCGTCTCGAGAGAACCAGCGCGCGAGCACGACGATGAGGGCGATCTTGAGGAACTCGCTCGGCTGGATCTGGAAGTGGCCGACCTGCAGCCAGCGCTTGGCGCCGAGCACCTTCTTGCCGACGACGACCACCGCGCCGAGCAGGCCGAGCACCAGCGCGTAGCCGGGCCACGCCAGCGTCTGCAGCCAACGGTAGTCGACCAGCAGCGAGAGGCCGATGGCGACGAACCCGACCAGCATGGCGATGAGCTGCGCGGTCCAGAGCGGCTGCGTCGAGTTGCGCGTCGCCGAGGCGAGGTTCCACACGCCCAGGCTGCAGATGATCAGCACGCTCGCGACCAGCGGCCAGTGCAGGTTGTTGAACTTCTTCTCTGAGGCGAGGGAGGCCACTGTGTCTCTCGATTCAGTTCGGCTGGGGCGGCGGGAGGTCCGCGCCCGCGTCCGCGCCGTCGGCCGCCAGCGGCGAGGCGGCGTCGGCGGCGATGGGGTCGACCGGCGGCGGCAGCAGCTCTTCGGGCGGAAGCTGCTCGTTGTCGCGCGCGGGCAGCGGATGCGCGGGCGCGACGATCGCGCTGGCGTTGGAGTCGGCGAGCGCCGGCGTGCCCGCGTCGGGCGAGAGGCCGGACCTCGCGGCGGCATCCTGCGCCTTGAGCTGGAAGTATCCGTCGATGATCTTCGCCGCCGTCGGCGCGGCTCCCGTCGCGCCCCAGCCGCCGTGCTCGTTGATCACCACCACCACGATCTCGGGATCGACGGCCGGCGCATAAGCCGCGAACCAGGCGTGGTCGCGCGAGAGATAGGCCTGCGTCTCGGGGTTGAGCTTCTGCTTGGTGCCGAGCGTGACCACCTGCGCGGTGCCCGTCTTGCCGGCGAACTTGATCTGCGGCTGGCCGTCGTCGCCCATCCAGCGGATGTTCTTCAGCGACGAGTAGGCGGTCCCGCCCGGCTCGTTGACCACCGCCGCGAGCCCGGCGCGCACGGTCTGGATGGTCTGCGGCTTGAAGTCGAGCTGCCGCTCGACGATGGGCGCGAACGTCTGCAGCGTCTTGCCGTCATAGGACTCGACGCGCCGGACAATCTGCGGGCGATAGACCGTGCCGCCATTTCCAATCGCCGCGTACGCGACCGCCTCCTGCAGCGGCGTGACGTTGATCTCGCCCTGCCCGATGGCCGCGTTGATCGCGTGCCCCTTCGAGTACGCCTTGAAGACCTTGATGACGTAATCGGTGTCCGGAATGATGCCGGGGATCTCCTTGCCGAGATCGAGCCCGGTGGGCTGGCCGAAGCCGAGTGCGTGCGCCATCTGCGCGATCGGGTCGAGGCCGAGCCGGTCGCCGAGCGCGTAGAAGAAGACGTCGCACGACACCTCCAGCGCGCGCTTGACGTCGAGCGAGCCGTGGCCGCTCGGCTTGTCGCAGCGCCAGCGGTGGTTGCCGACGGTGTATCCGCCGTTGCAGTAGATGCTCGACTGCGGCGTGATGGTGTCCTTCTCGAGCGCGGCGAGCGCCAGCACCGGCTTGAACGTCGAGCCGGGGTGATAGTTCTCCGCCATCACCCGGTTGATCAGTGGCTTGAGCGGATCTTCATTGAGCGCCTGCAGCTCGGCGTTCGAGATGCGCTGGGACATCTTGTTCGCGTCGAACGACGGCCGCGAGACGAGCGCGAGGATGAAGCCGGTCTTCGCCTCCATCACCACCACCGCGCCCGCGCGGCCGGGGAACGCCTTGTCGGCGATCTCTTCCACGCGCGCGTCGATCGAGAGCACCAGGTTGTCGCCCGGCGTCGCCGGCGTGTAGCGCTCGTCCTCCGGGATCAGCAGCTGGTTGACCGCCTCGTCGAGCTTGCGCCCCTGCGCGTCGACCGCGATGGTCTCCTTGCCGTCCTCGCCGCGCAGCTCTTTCTCCCAGCGCCGCTCGAGCCCGCGCCGGCCGATGGTCTGGCCGCGCCGGTACTCGGGATACTTCTCCATCTCCTCGGGCGTGACCTCGCTCATGTAGCCGAGCACATGTCCGAGCGCGTCCCCGGCGCGATACGAGCGGTGCGGCGAGGGGATCAAGTCGACGCACGACAGCTGCGCGCGGTGCGATTCGATCACGTCGACCTGATCGCGCGGGATGTCGACTTCGATCAGATACGGCTTGAACCGCTCGAGCTTGTCCTTGCTCTGCACCGCGCGATCGTAGTCGCGGTGCATGCGCTCGACGCCGTCCTTCTCCAGCTTCAGATCGATGGCCAGCTGGGCCATCACCGCTTCCTTCTCCTTGCCGCGGCAGAAGGCGGGCGTGAGGAAGATGTCGAAGCTGGGCCGGTTCTCCACCAGCACCACGCCGTTGCGATCCTTGAGCAGGCCGCGATCGGCCGGCACGAAGAGCGACTTGCGATAGTTGGAGATCGACTGCTGGTAGTAGTCGTCGCCGCGGACGATCTGCAGCTGGTAGAGGCGCACCACCAGCACGCACATGGCGCAGACGATCATCAGCGCTGCGAGCGCGGCTCGCGGCCTGATCTCCCGGATGTCGTCGGCGTCGCGTCGGACCAGCATTCCTGCGCTCTATATACGCGGACTACCGCGCGCGCGCCCGCGCGCCGGGGCCGAGCGTCTCGCCAGCGGGCAGCAGGCTCTCGTCGAGGCGGCGCAGCAGCGCGAAGATCGGCATCGCGCCCAGGCCGGTGGCGAACGCGCTCCACAGCCAGCTCGCGTGGAGCGCGAGCGAGGAGCCGCTGAAGAGCAGCTTGAAGATGAGCGTCGCGAAGAGCGCGTGCACCAGCGACGCCACGAAGGCGAGCGCGCCCGCCTGCAGCCCGCCGTCGGCGCGGAAGGCGCTCGCGGTGGTGCGCACGATGACGAACGTGAGCACCGCGAGGAACGCGTAGATGCCGGGCGGCGTGGCGGCGGAGAGGTCGGAGAGCGAGCCGGCGAAGAACGAGAGGCCGGCGCCCTGTACCCACTCGTCGTGCAGCGCGAGGTAGAGCACCACCGCGAGCAGCAGGTCCGCGCGCAGGCTGCGCAGGAACGGCGGGAAGAGCATCGGCAGCGTCGCCTCGAGGATCGACGCCGCGAAGCAGACCAGGACGATGAGCAGGTTGCGAATCGTCACGGCGTCGGGCCCGCTCCCGCGGGCGCGCCGGGAGCCGCGTCTGGCGCGGTCGGGCGCGGCTCGGCGTGCTGCGAGGCCCGCGGCGAGGGCTTGGGAAGATCGGCCGCGGCCGGCGCGACCAGCGCGGGATCGACCGGCGGCGGCGCGAGCTCGCTCGGCGACGAGAGCACCACCAGCACTTCGTCGAGGCGCGAGAAGTCGACCGACGGAATCACCTCGGCGCCGATGAACATGCCGGTCGCGCGCTTCTGCACGTCGACGACGTGGCCGATGTGCAGGCCCTTGGGGAAGAAGCCGGCGCCGCCCGCGGTGACCAGCAGATCGCCGTCGGCCAGCTCGTCGGTGCGCAGCGCGTAGTCGAGGTGGCAGCGCGCGAGATCGCCAGTCCCGCGCACGGTGCTGCGGCCGCGGGTGCGCGCCGAGAGCGCGGGCACCGCCGCCTGCGGCGCGACGATCAGCTGCACATCGGCGTAGCCCGCGGTCGCCTGCGTGATGGTCCCGACGATGCCTTCCGGCGCGATGACCGCGGCGCCGACCTGCACGCCGTCGGCGGTGCCGCGCGCGATGCGCAGCGTGTGGCTGTGCGGCGACGCGCCCACCGCGATGACCGGCGCCGCCAGCAGCTTGAGCGGCGCGCTCTTGTCGGCCAGCTCGAGCAGCCCGCGCAGGCGCGCGTTCTCGGCGGTGATCTCGCTCGCCAGCTGCAGTTCGGCGCGCTGGCGCAGCATCTCGCGGCGCAGCTCGAGGTCTTGCGCGCGCGTGTGCACCAGCCAGAGATAGTTGCCCCACGCGTCGGTCGCGCCGCCCACCGCCACCACGATAGCGTGCTCGATGGGCGCGGTGAACGCGATCAGCGCACGATCGAGCCAGCGCTTCTGATCGCGGAGAAAATAGACGAAGAGCGGCAGCGTCAGGAACATCCCGACGAAGACGACCTCGCGGTAGCGGCGGAGGAGTGAGTTCAAAGCAGCTTGGATGTTGCGGCGTGGCGACGAAGGCGCGAGAGAGCGTTTTGCGCTTGCACTTCTGCCCCTCGGCCCCTAGGGTGTCAACCCTTTTGCGGCACGGGCCCTGAGTGTTTTCAGGGATTTCCCGCGCCGCCGTCGCCCCAAGCTTTCATGAAGTGCAGGAGATAGAACCCGCCATGCTCGACGTGATGCGCTCCAACGCCAAGTCGTCGCTCATCGCCGTGCTCTTCGGCGCCATCATCTTCGTCTTCATCTTCTCGTTCGGCCGCGGCTCGAGCGGCTTCCGCACGCGCGCGCCAGAGACGTGGGCCGCCCGCGTGAACGGCGAGCAGGTGACCGCGACCGACTTCAGCAACGAGTACGCGAACCGCTTCCGCTCGATGTCCTCGCAGCGCGGCGGCAAGTACACCACCGAGAACGCCAAGCGCGACAACCTCAAGTCCGAGACGCTCGACGCGCTGGTCGATCGCGAGCTGGTCGCGCAGGCCGCGCCGGCCATCGGCGTGACCGTCACCGACGACGAGCTGGCGGCGGAGATCCAGAAGTCGCCCCAGTTCCAGCAGGACGGGAAGTTCGACTACGATTATTACAAGCGCCTGGTCGAGAACAGCTACGGGATGAGCCTGCCGCGCTTCGAGGCGCTCTACCGCCGCGACCTGGTGCGCAGCCGCGTGATCGACGCGGTCATCGGCGGTGCCGCGGTCTCCGACGACGAGGCGAAGGCCTACTGGATGTCGCAGCACGAGAGCGTCGCCATCACCTACGTGAAGTTCAACGCGTTCATGTTCCGCGACAAGGCCTCTCCGACCGACGCGGAGGCCGAGGCCTACGCGAAGGATCACGCCAAGGAGATCCAGGACGCCTACGAGAAGGATCTGAAGACGCGCTGGACGCAGGGCGTGGGCGTGAAGGTCCGCGCGATCACCATCAACCTGCCCGCCGCCGCGAACCCGGATGAAGAGAAGGTCGCGCGCGCTCGCGCCGACGCCGCCTACGCCGAGGTGAAGAGCGGCAAGGACTTCGCGCAGGTCGCCCACGAGAAGAGCGAGGACTCGGTCACCAAGCCGCTTGGCGGCGACCTCGGCTTCATCTCGAAGGGCGGCTCGTCGTACGGCGCGCAGCTGGAGACCGAGGCGCTCAAGCTGAAGGCGGGCGAGATCTCGCCGGTCTTCAAGGACCGCACCGGCTTCCACATCCTCAAGGCCGAGGAGACGCGGCCCGAGCGCGTGCAGCCGCTCGAAGAGGTGCGCCTGCAGATCGCGAAGGATCAGCTCAAGGGCATCAAGGCGAAGGAGCTCGCGCTCGAGAAGGCGAAGGCGGCCCTCGCGGACCTCAAGGCAGGCAAGGAGCTGGCAGACAGCTTCCCCGCGAAGAAGGCCGCGGCGCCGGGCCAGTTCGACTTCGCGTCGTTCATGAATCCGCAGGTCGCGGACACCGAAGAGTTCCACCCGGCCGGCGGATACGTACCGGGCATCGGCACCGTTCCGAAGCTCTCGGCGGCAGCGTTCGCCAGCTCGGCCGCGGGTGAGTCGCCGGCCGCGCCGGTCGAGGACAACGACTCGTTCTACGTCTTCAAGGTCAAGTCGCGCAGCCGCGCCGATCTCTCGAAGTTCGACGAGAAGGAGAAGCGCCTCGCCCGCGAAGCGCTCGAGGGGCAGCGCTCGAACGCGCTCTACAAGTCGTGGCTCGAGCAGCAGCGCAAGTCGGCCAAGATCGACAAGAACGACAACGTGCTGACGTATGAGGCGAGCAACTCGAGCGAGCAGTACGACCCGTACGAATAGGTCGCGCACAACCTGAAGCGATAGGAGCACGCGGATGGATCGCAAGCTGGGGTTCATCGGCGTCGGCAACATGGGCGAGGCGCTCGTCAAGGGGCTGCTCGCCTCGGGCGCGGCGCGGCCCGATCAGGTCTGGGTCTCGGCGCGGCGCAAGGAGCGCATCGCCGAGCTGGTCAGCACCTACGGCGTGCACGGCGGCTCGAACAGCGAGGTCGCGCGCGAGTCGGATGTGCTGGTGCTGGGCGTCAAGCCGCAGATCCTCGACCAGGTGCTGCGCGGGATCTCTCACGACGTCTCGCAGGACAAGCTGGTCATCAGCGTCGCCGCGGGTGTCCCGATCGCGGCCATCGAGCGGCGGCTCAATCCGCCGATGCGCATCGTGCGCGCGATGCCGAACACGCCGGCCACGGTGGGCGCGGGCGCGACCGCCATCGCGCTCGGCGAGCACGCGACCGACGCGGACCTCGCCATCGCGCGCGCCATCTTCGACTCGGTCGGCATCACCGTGCAGCTCGAGGAGGTGCAGCTCGACGCCGCGACCGGTCTCTCCGGCAGCGGGCCGGCGTACATCTTCCTCATCATCGAAGCGCTCTCCGACGCGGGCGTGAAGGTCGGTCTCTCGCGGCGCGCGGCGATGCAGCTCGCGGCGCAGACGGTGCTCGGGTCGGCGAAGCTGCTCATCGAGAGCGGCCAGCACCCGGGCATGCTCAAGGACGCGGTGACCAGCCCGGGCGGCACCGCCATCGCGGGCTTGCACACGCTGGAGGCGGGCGGCCTGCGCAACGTGCTGATGAACGCGGTCGAGGCCTCGTGCCGCCGCTCGCGCGAGCTGGGCGAGGACTTCCTACGCAAGATGTAACGGCGCGGCCGGCTGCGGCGACGATCCTCCTCGTCAGCCGATGATGAACGTCTCTTTTTCCAAGCGACCTTCCGCGAAGCGCGCGAGCGAGTAGCGCTCGAAGATCTCGTCCCGCGCGCCGCACATCCAGTCGGCCATCCGCCGCGCGACCGCCGGCGCCATCATGAAGCCGTGGCCGACGAAGCCGCTCATCTGCAAGAGGCCGCGCGCGCCCGGCGTCTCGCCGAGGATGGGCGAGTGGTCGGGCGTGACGTCGTAGCAGCCGGCCCACTGGCGCAACAGCTTCACGTCGCCCACGCGCGGCATCAGCTCGGTGAGCGCGCGCGCGTAACGAGTGAGGAAGCGCAGGCTGCTCGACTGGTTCAGGCCGGCCGGCTCGTCCGGATCGCCCATGCCGCCGACGATCTCGCCGCGCATCGACTGCGAGAAGTAGAGACCGGTGCCGAGCATCGAGACGAGGGGCCCGAGGAACGGCTTGAGCGGCTCGCTGGAGACGATCTCGTGGCGGTGCGGTTGGTTCGGTAGTTCGATACTGGCGAACTTTGCGATCGCCGGGCTCCAGGCGCCGCTCGCGATCACCACCCGATCGGCGAGCACCGTGCCGCGATCGGTGCGCACGGCGCGCACGCGCGGACCTCCCGGGGCCTGCTCGAGATCGATCCCGGTCACCTGCGTGAAGGTCTCGACGCGCGCGCCGCGCTTCTGCGCACCGTCGGCGTATCCCCAGAGGAACGGCCACGGGAAGACCACGCCGTCGTCGGGGTTCCAGGCCGCGGAGATGAAGCGCGAGCCGTCGAGCTGCGGCGCGATCTCGCACGCCTCCCCCGGGCCGATCATCCGCGTGGGCAGGCCGTGCTTGCGCTGCAGCGCGGTGCTCTCCTCGAGGCGGCGCGCGGTCTTCTCGTCGTGCGCGAGGAACAGGTAGCCGCCCTTGCGCAGCCACACGTTGATGCCGAGCTCCTGCGCGAAGGAGCCCATGAAGTCGATCGACTCCTTGGCCAGCTCGATGAGCGTGGGCGTGGTCCACTGCGCGCGCACGCCGCCGCCGTTGCGGCCCGAAGCCCCGGCGCAGAGGTAGCTGCGCTCGAGCACCAGCGGCTTCATCCCCTTGCCGGCGAGCTGCCAGGCGAGCGCGAGTCCCATGATGCCGCCGCCGATGATCACCACGTCGGCCCGCTCCGGAAGCGGCGGGCGCGCGGCCCCGGCGAGCGGCGGGGGCGGCGGCTCGCGCTCGAGCGGCGCGCCGCGCGCGGGAATCGGCAGCGACTCGAGCGGCAGACTGGCGTAGGCGGCGAGCGAGGTTGGCGTGTGCGGTGGCCGCGAGCGGAACGGCACGCGCGCGTCGCGCTCCCCCTCTGCGCGCCCGCCGCGCCTGGCCGCGCAGGCCCCCGCGATGCGCACCGCCGCGGCCGTGCACGACTTGCCCTGGCACGGCCCGGTGCCCAGCCCGGTGTAGCGCTTGACGCTCTCGATGTCGGTGAAGCCGCGCGCGACGGTCTCCTCGATGTCGTGGGTGCTCACGTCCTCGCAGGCGCAGACGATCGACTTCTCCACGTGGCTCCTTCTCGCGCTAGCCCGACACCGTCTGCGGGTCGAGCGCCTTGGCCGACAGCGCCGGTCCGATCACCATCACCGCCGCGCTCGCCTTGCCTGCGGCCGTGACGGGAAAGATGTTCGCATACCCGGCCGAGAGAGACGTAGCGATGTAGTGCGGCGCGCCCCAATCGGTCTGCACCGCCGGGTTGTGCGCCACCCGTGGTTGAGAAACGCCCAGAAGCGCAAGAGCACCTCCGCAATCTGCTCGAGGAACTCAAGCGGAGCGAGGAGCCTGACCGGCTGCTTCGGGCCTCGTTTTGGCACCGCGGCCGCTAGCGCTTGCGCCATGCCAGAGCCATGAACGCGGCGTCGCGAGCTCAGGCGAATTACTTGTCAAAGGCAAGCGATGTGCTCTCGGCCGCGGCCAGCGCGGCTGCCTCGCTGGCCGCCATGCCGCCGGCGCGCACCGCAAGTGCCAGGGGCTCGGACGACCAGGGAGGTCCCGCTGGCTGCGCGCTGCCCACGGTCTCGTGCGCTGTGCGCGCGAGGTCGAAGACTGGCCGGCCAGCCACGGTGCCGCAGGCGAAGATCCAACGCGCGCTGGTGCGGCCCTGCTCGTCGATGACGAGCGGAAAGCCGCTCTCCCCTTCGGCGACTTGCGCGCGCGCTCCAGCGCTCGAAGCGAGATCGTGGAGCGCGGCCGGCGGCAGCGCGATGGCGACGGCGCCGCAGCGGATCTGGCGCAGCTCGCCGGACGCACGAGGCGCGCCGCTCGAGCTGGCGAGGCGGACCTGGAGCTCGGCGACCGGGCGGCCGCGCACGCGGACGACCTCGCCGGAGAGCCGGATCGCGCCCTCTTTGTCCATCACCGTGTGGTTATATACATCGACCTGCGCGGCAAGCGCGTAACCGCGCGAGCGCAGCGCCGCGGCGCAGGCCTCCAACTCGCGCCCGCCGCCGACCAGCGCGATCGGCTCGCCCTCGCCCACGCGCACGCCCGTCTCTTCGTGGAGAGCGAGCAGGCCGCGCGCCGCGTAGACGCCGGGGCGATCGTTGCCGGGGAACGGGAGCGGCTGCGAGGCGCCTCCGGTGGCAAGGATGACCCGCCGCGCGCGGACGGCGAGCAGCCGATCGCGCAGCCGTACCGCCAGCAGCGCGGACCCGCTCGCCTGCTCGTCGGCGTAGAGCCCGACCACCTCGGCATGGCGGAGAAACTCGACGCGGTCTCCGAGGGCGTCGAGCTGCTCGACAACCGCGCTGCCGTGCCCGAAGAGCCGCGCCGCCCCGCCGGCGTCCGAGGTCCGCTCGAGCAGGAGCGGCCGCAGGCCCGAGATGCCGCGCTCGATCGCGCCCCTCGCGGCCGCGAGGCCTGCCGGGCCTGCGCCGACGATCACCAGCGGCGCGTCGCGCATCGCACCGGCGGGCGCGACGTGCGGTCGATCCGGCAGCGTGCCCAGTCCGGCGAGGCGCCGCGCCACTTCCAGCGAGACCTGGCCGAGGAGCTTCGACTGGACCATCAAGTGGTGGTGGTCGAGCCCGCTGGGGAAGAGAAAGTCGACGGCGCGGAACAGATCGTTGTCGACCAGGCCGAGCGGCGCGTTCTGCCGCTCGCAGGCGAGGCCCGCGTGCAGCGGCACCTGGCACGCCGGCAGCGAAGGCACGCCGTCGACGCGCACCAGGCACTGTCCGCAGGAGCCGGCGAAGCAGAACGGTCCACGCGGCCGGTGGTACTTGATGGAGCGGGTGAAGGTGGTGACGCCCGCTCGCAGCATCGCCGCCGCGAGCGTGTCCCCCTCGCGCCCCTCGAGCCGCTCGCCATCCACCGAGAACGCCACTGCCGCGTTGGTTGGCTCCGCGTCGCTCATCCCGGCTCCCGCTCAGATAGATGCTGTACCAATCATTGCGACACCAACGACCTTCGTGTCTTTAGAACACGAAGTGGCGGCCCTTCTGCCGGCGCGCATAGATCGAGCAGGTGGCGGTGACCTCGCCCACGCCCATGTTGCCGCTCTCGCCGAGCGTCGAGGCGCCGAACTCCTCCCACTCGAGCGCGCTGTCGGTGCCGTCGTTCTCCTTGAGCATCCCCGCCAGCGTGCGCCGCGCGCGGGTCAGCTTGCGGTCGTCGCGCGTCCAGAGCGAGGTCGCCAGATCGTGGGGGTTGGTGAAGAGCGAGAAGCGGAGGAACTCCTCGAAGCCCTGCGCCATGCAGACCAGCACCGGCATGAACAGCTCGGTGGTGGCGATGCGGTACTTCATCACGCCCTTGCCGTCCCAGTCGTGTTCGAGCTCGGTCTCCGGCGTGATGCCGTCGATGATCGCCGGCTTCACCGCTTCGGCGTTCATGCCCCACGCGCCCTCGGCGCGGCCGCCTTCGCGCACGATCTTGCAGCCGGCCTTCCGCGCGCTCGCGACCAGGTCGATCGCCGTCTGCGCCCTGTGCACCATCAGCGGGCCGCACACCTTGTCGCCGCTCGCCGAGCCGTCGGAGTCGATGCGCGGGTCGCCGACGCGCCAGCGATCCATCTCGAGATCGATCATCGGCACCAGTCGATCGAGGGTGGCGCGCGTGCCGGAGACGCCGTGCAGGCCGGTGCACTTGTGCGAGGAGAGGCCGAGCTTCGCGTAGGCGAGGCGGGCCGCGATGCGCTGCAGCTCGTCGTCGGTGTAGCCCTCGTCGACCCACGACCAGTTGCAGCCGCCGCCCTCGAAGCGCGTGCGCAAGAGTCCGCGACCTTCGCTGATGGAGCTGGCGGTCTGCGATGAGCCGGTCACCGCCACCACCGCGACGCGGTGATCGGTCGCGACGGTGGAGATGCCCTTGCCGAACCCTTCCACCTTCTGGATGAAGCGCGGATCCGCCCCCGCCGCGAGGAAGCAGCGGACCATAGTGGTGTTGGTGAGCGCCGAGTACGGATGGCCCTTCAAGATCCACGGGCAGCCCATCAAGTACGCGCCGGCGAGGTGGATCATCGGGATGCCGTAGATGAAGTTCATCGGCGTGATGATCGCGGCGAGGCCCGCAGGCAAGTACGCGTCGCGCCAGAAGCGCTGGCCCGCGATCATCTCTGGCACCATCTCGCCCTTGATCGCCGCTTCGAACGAGCCCTCGAGGTGATCGCAGGCACGCTTGCCTTCGAAGAGATCCTTCTGTGCCTCGAGGCGCGTCTTGGGAATCTGCTGGCGGATCTCGTGGAGCATCTCTTCCACGTAGTGGTTCATGATCCGCGAGACGTTCTTGATCACCTGCTTGCGATAGCCCAACCCCTCCTCGGCCCAGGCGAGCGACTTCCAGACGTCGTCGCCAAACGAGACGGCGTGCTCGACGTCTTCGGGGCCGGAGACCGGCACCGTGAAGAGCGCGATGCGCTTGTCGGCGGGCGAGGTCATCGCGGCCGACTCGCCGCCCTTCGCCGCGTGCCACGCGCCGGCGATGAAGTTGCGGATGGCGATGGGCGCGTCGCCCGGCCTGGCGGGGATCGCGGCCGCGCGCGCGTCGCCGGCCTTCGTCGCGTACGGAAAGATGTACGGCCGCAGCGCTTCGATGTCCGCGTCCGAGAGCTGGCGCGCGAAGAGCGACCAGCCGGCGCGGCGCTCAGCGTAGCGGGCCGCGAGCGGGTCAGGGCCGAGCTGGCCGTTCTGGTTGAAGGTCTGGAGGGCCTGGGCGAGCGCGGCGTCGACGAGCGGCATCTGCAGCTCCGGGGTGCGCGAGGGGCGGATGAAAACGGCGGGGATAGATACGGGCTTCGCGGCGCTCAGCGCAACTCGGGTCAAGCCGGCCGCGCGCCGAAGATGGCGGTGCCGACGCGCACCAGCGTCGCGCCTTCGGCGATGGCCGCCTCGAAGTCCGCGCTCATTCCCATCGAGAGCTCCTCGAGGGGGTGCGGGTACCAGCCGGAGCTCCGCGCGTCGTCGCGCAGGTGGGCGAGCGCACGGAAGTGCGGCACCGGGTCCTGTCCGGCGGGCGGGATGCACATCAGGCCTTCGCAGCGCAGGGAGTGGAGCTGCGAGAGCTCGCGCAGCAGCGGACCCAACTGGCCCGGCGCGCAGCCGCCCTTCTGCGCTTCGTCGCCGACGTTCACTTCAACAAGGATGCGTTGAACCGCGCCCAGAGCGGCCGCGCGCTTGTCGAGCTCGGCTGCGAGGGCAAGCCTGTCGCAGGTGTGGATGAGCGCCGCCCGCCCGGCCACCAGCTTCGCCTTGTTGGTCTGCAGCGCGCCGAGGAAGTGCCACTCTGGCGGGGCGGCAAGATCGTTGGTGCCCCGAATGTTGGTATGCAAACCACCTGCGCCGAGCAGGTCGCTCTTCTCGCGGAGCTCCTGCGCGTAGTTCTCCCCGAAGATGCGCTGGCCGGCGGCGAGCGCCGCGCGGATGGCGTCGGCGGGCTGAAGCTTGCTCACCGCCACCAGGCGGATCACCGCGGGGTCTCGCCCGGCCCGCTCGGCCGCGCGCACGATGCGCGCGCGGATCTCCGCGAGGCGCGACTCGACCGTCCCGCGAGCGTCGGGGCCGCTCATCGGCCTGCCCCCGCTCGCGCGCTCCAGGGCATCGGCAGGCCCGCGCCCGCGAGGAGCTGCAGCGCTTCACCGAGCGGCAGGCCAATCACGTTGCTCGCGCTCCCTTCCAGTCGCTCGACGAACGCGCCGGCAAGCCCTTGCAGGCCGTAGCCGCCGGCCTTGTCGTCGCCGTCGCCCGAGGCGACGAGCCAGTCGATCTCGTTCGCGCTCATCGAGCGGAAACGGACCTTCGTGTCGATCGAACACGATCCCTCGCGGCCGTCGGCGGCGAGGACGCAGACGCCGGTGGTCACGAAGTGCTCGCGTCCCGAGAGCTGCTCGAGGAGCTCCCGCGCATGGGCGCGATCGCGCGGCTTGCCCAGCTCCAGCTCGCCCATCGAGACGACCGTGTCGGCGGCCAGCGCAATCACCGGCCCTCCTCCGCGCGCGCGGTGCAGCTCCACGGCCGCGCGCGCCTTGAGGCGGGCGAGCCGCAGCGGCAGCGCCCGGACCGGCTCGCCGGCGATGCGCGACTCGTCGACGTCGGCCGCGAGCACCTCGAAGGGGAGACCCATCCGCGCGAGCAGCTCGCGGCGTCGCGGCGATGCGGAGCCAAGAAGGAGCGAAGTCATTCGCGCCTTCTACCTCGGGAGCGAAGCGGGCGAGCGCGTGTTCGCGAGCTAACCGCGGCCGAACAGCGCCGCGTAGGCGTCGGGCGAGAAGCCCACCCTCACCTCGTCGCCCGCGACCAGCACTGGCCGCTTCACCAGCTTGCCGTCGGCAGCGAGCCACGCGCGCAGCTCGGCCTCGCTCGCCGCGTCCACCTTCTCCTTGCCGAGCGCGCGGTAGCTCTGGCCGCTGGTGTTGAGCCACTTGCGCGTCGCAAGACCGCTCGCGGTGATCCAGCGCGACAGCTCCGCGGGCGTGGGCGGCTCGTCGACGATCGGCCGCACCGTGTGCGGGACGTGGTGCGCCTCGAGCCAGCGGAGCGCTCTCTTGCAGGTGTCGCAATTCCGGTACGCGAGGACGAGCGCGGGCGAACGGGTCATGCGCGGAAGCTACACGAGACGGCGGCGGCAGCGTAGTTTGCGCGGATGCTCCGCACCGCTGCGCTCGCCGCGCTGCTTCTGGCCTGGCCCTTCGCCGCCCGCGCGGACGGCTTCTTCGACTCGCTGCCGCCGCCGCTCGAGGGCGAAGGCTGCCCCTCGCTCGAGCAGCTCCACCTGGAGAGCGCGGCGCAAGCGGTGCGCGCGGCCTGGCCGGGCGAGCGCGCGCCGCTGGTCCGAGCGGAGGTGCAAGGCGTCTGGCTGCGCGACGATCCGCGCGCGATCGAGATCGTGCGGACCGCGCTGGGCAAGGCGCCGCCGCCTGGATGGAAGAGCGCCGCCCGCTGCCGCGACAGCGTCTGCGCGCTGCAGGCCGCGCTGGGCGCGGAGCCGGGAGCGGCCGGCGAGTCGCTCGAGAGCGCGCTCTGGATGCTCGCCATCGGCGCGCGTGGCCCGGTGGCGAGCCTCGACCAGTCGATGTGGAAGGACGGCCAGCTCTCTCTCTGGCGCGCGGCGGAGCTGCGCACGCTCGCGGCCGCGCTCGGCGATCTCCCTCCCGCGCTGCTGTCGGCCGCGAGCAACCTGCGCGCGTTCTATCGCGTGCCCGACGGCGAGACGCTCGGCGGCGGCACCAACGCGCTCTCCGAGCGGAGCGACGCGCGGCTGGGCGGCGGCGGGACCATCCGCATCCGCGACACGGTCTGGAAGATGGAGCCCAAGGCGCGCCGTGAAGTGATTGCGCACGAGCTGGGACACCAGATCGACTACGGCGAAGAGAAGCGCGCGCACAGCCGCTACGCGCTCTCGCACGGCAGCGAGTGGCTCGGCATCGGCGGCTGGCTGCCGGTCTCGCCGGATCGCGACGCGACCAACGGATACCGCCTCGAGCCGCACGGCGAGAGCGCCTGGACCGAGGCCTCCTGGCCGAGCGAAGAGATGCCCAACAGCATCGCGCAATATCGATATCAGGCGCGATTGCTCCACGATTACTCACCGAGCGGATTTGCCTATGCGGGCAGATACTTCGGCCGCGAATATCTGCGGCCCGAGGCCGACCCGCAGCTCGACGCGCTGATCGACGCGGCCGGCGGACGGCTCGCGCTCTTCCGCACGTGCGCCGCGATGGTCACGCGCACCATCGAGCGGCCTGAGGGCGGGCCGGCGGAGCTGTTCGTCGTCCACGCCAATGCCGACGGCGCCATCGAATCGGCGGCGTGGGATCGCTGGTCGTTCGTCTCGCACGCCCCCTGCGTGGAGACCGCGCTGGCCGCGCTGCGCAAGCTGCCGCAGTGGACGCAGGCGGCCTGCCGGCGCGACCCCGACGAGCTGTGGGTGCGCCTCGCCGAGCGGCTCGAGGAGGTCGAGGCGGCCGTCTTCGAGGCGTCGCGGCCGGTGCTCGCCGCGCGAGGACCCGAGGTGCTCGAGGGCTGCCTGCGGCAGAGCGATCTGCGGCCGGGCTGCCTCGCCGGTCCGCGCGCGGCCGCGGTGGCGCGCGCGCAGGTGCAGAAGCTGGCCGCCGAGTTCGCGCCGGGCAAGCCGCTCGACCCGCTCGCGCGCGAGGAGCTGGAGCGGGCCGTGCTGGTCGAGACCCCGCTCTTTCCCGCCGACGAAGATCTATTCGCGGCGATCGCGCCGGTGGGCGACGGCCAGGAGATGCTCGCCGCTTGCCTGGGCGGGACGATCAGCATCACCAGCAACGCGGGCAAGACCGACTGGCGCTACTGGGTCCCGACGCCGCCGAAGAACCAGGTGCGCGGCTTCACCGACCCGATCCCCACGCCCGCGTGCGCGCGCGACTTCGGCAAGCTGGTGCTCGCGCGCCACATCCTGCTCGAGCCGCCGCTGGTCGAGGCGCTGGTGCACAGCACGCGCAAGAAGGCCGAGCCGCTCGCGCAGGAGTTCGCCGCGCGCGTCCTCGGCGGCTGGGAAGATCTGCGGCGCGAGTGCGGCATCGCGCCCGCGAGCAAGGCGACCGGGGAGCAGAGGCCTTGCGCGGCGAGCTGGATCGAGGCGCGGCTCGGCCAGCTGGTGCCGGAGCGGACGCGCCGTCCGCTCGCGGAGAAGATCGCCACGCAGCTCAAGGGGCCGTGAGGCGATCGTCGCCGCGCTGCCGGCGCGAGCGTGGCCGCGCCGCGGCCCGGCGGGTCGCCCCGAGCATGCGCGCTCCCTCCGATTCGACCGATCCTGGCCAGGCCGGGTACTCTCGAGACCATGCAGGGCCCTGACCTACTTCGCGAGCTCAAGCGCACGGTCGACGAGCTGGGGATGCTCAACCAGATCGGCCGTGCGCTGACGTCGTCGCTCGACATCGGCGAGGTGATGCACATCATCCTCGCGAAGGTCGCGGAGCTGCTCAAGCCGCGCAACTGGAGCGTGCTCCTCTGCGACCCGCGCACGGGCGAGCTGACCTTCAACGCCGCGCTGGGCGCGGGCAGCGAGCGGCTCGCCAACTTGCGCATCCAACGAGGCGAGGGGATCGCTGGCTGGGTCGCCGCCAACAACCAGCCGCTGCTCGTCGCCGACGTCTCGAAGGACGAGCGCTTCTCCGCGCGGTTCGATGAAGAGTCGCAGTTCCATACCCGCAGCATCCTCGCCGTCCCCATCTCGACGAAAGGGAACGTGCTGGGCGTGATCGAGCTGGTCAACGGCCTCTCCGACGGCGTCTTCACGCCGGAAGATCTGCGCATCCTCTCGACGGTGGCCGAGTTCTCCGCCATCGCCATCGAGAACGCGCAGAACTTCCGGCGCGTGCAAGAGCTGACGGTCGTCGACGATCACACCGGCCTCTACAACTCGCGCCACCTGCGCCGCACGCTCGACGCGGAGGTCGCGCGCGCCATCCGCTTCGGCCACCCGGTCAGCGTGATCTTTTTCGATCTCGATCGCTTCAAGCAGATCAACGATCAGCACGGCCACCAGTGCGGCTCGAACGTGCTGCTCGAGGTGGGCGCGCTGCTCAAGCGGTTCCTTCGCTCGACCGACGTGCCGGTCCGCTACGGCGGCGACGAGTTCGTGGTGCTGCTGCCGGAGACGAGCCGCGACCAGGCGGTCGAGTGCGGGAAGCGGCTGCTCGGGGAGATCCGCGCGCACGGCTTCATGGCCGACGCACCGTTCGGTCCGCTCGCGCTGACGGCGAGCCTGGGCGTGGCGGCGTTTCCCGACGACGCGAAGACGCCGGACGGGCTGCTCGCCAAAGCCGATGAGGCGATGTACCGGGTGAAAAACGCCGGCCGCAACGGCGTCGACACCGCCGAGTTGGTCAAGCCGCCGCCCTGATCGCGCGGCGCGCTCGCGAGCGAAGAAGTTGCCGCGACCGCGCTGGGTGCTATCTTCCGCGATCTATGAAGCTCACTCCTCTCGATCTGCAGAACAAGACTTTCCGCACCGTCCGCCTCGGCGGCGTCGACGCGCATGAAGTCGATCTCTTCCTCGACACCGCGGCCAGCGAGATGGAGGAGCTGATCCGCAAGATCCACCAGCAGGACGAAGAGCTGCGCAGCCGGGCCTCGCGCATCGTCGAGTACCGCGAGAGCGAGCAGTTGCTGCAGTCGACGCTGACCTCGGCGCAGAAGATCTCCGAGGAGATGAAGGCGCAGAGCCGCAAGGAGGCGGAGCTGGTGCTCGCCGACGCGGAGCTGCAAGCGGAGAAGATCATCGCCAACGCGCAGGCCAAGCGGCTCGCGCTGGTCGGCGAGATCGAGGAGCTCAAGCGCGCGAAGATCTCGTTCGTCTCGCAGCTGGCCGCGCTGGTCGAGACCCACCGCGCGATGCTCGACAGCCACCGCGCGCACGATGCGCAGCAGGAGCCGCCGCGAGTTCCCGTCCCGGACCAGGGAGACAACGTCTCGTTCCTCGCGCATCCGGGGAAGCGGCACGACAGCAAGTAGTCCGTGACGCGACGCAGCTGCGCGGGGCGCGCAATCGATTTCGCTCGGTAGACCTTCCGATGCAAGGATGGGTGGGATTTTGAGACAAGCCCACTCATGGATTGGGCTTCGGCGAGAGAGCGGTTGGGGGCGGAGCTGATCGGTGCGCGCGAAGTCGTGGTCTCGCGTTGGCGCACGCAACTCTGGGAAGCCGGTGAGATTCCCCGCTGCCTCGATCGCCTCGCGAGCGAGCTGGTGCTGCAGGCGGGCGCCGCGCTCGCCGATGACGCGCCCGCGCACACGCCGTGGACCCGCGCCGGCGGCGTGCTCTGCCTCGATGCGCGCAACGCTCGCGGCGACGAACGTGCGCTCGCTGGCGAGCTCAAGTCGCTCTGGAAGGCGATGGCCGCGCACGCGATGCGCGTCGCGTTCGAGCCCGCCGAGGAGCGCGCGGCCGACGCGGTGCTCGGCGAGCAGCTCGAGGCCGCCCTGCGCGGCGCCAGCGCGGAGCTGCAGGCGCTGGCCTTCGAGGAGCCCATCGAAGACGAGACGCTCCGCTTCGGCGGCATCAAGGTGCTGAGCTGGGACGCGCGCAGCGCCTCCGCGCCCGCCACGCGCGCGGCCTGATCCGCGCCGCCCCGCAGCGCGAGGCCAGCCCGATGCCGAGCGACGCGCGGTAGCCGCCGGTGGCTGACGACCTCGCGTCTCTCTCCGTCCGGTGGAGAGCGATCGCGCGTCCGGAGACCTGGCGGAGCGAGGCGCGAAAATCTTCCCGGCGCGCGCTCGATTCTCCTCGCTGCTTGAAGGACCCCGCCTCATCGACTAGCTTGCGCGCCCCTCACGCTGCCCCTGCCGGGCGCGAACGACGAAAGCGCGAATGCCCAACGCAAACGCCCCGAAGGATTTCCAGACGCTGCTGCTCCGGCTCCAGGAGTACTGGGCCGCGCGCGGCTGCGCGCTCTTGCAAGGCTACGATCTCGAGGTCGGCGCGGGCACGATGAACCCGCAGACCTTCCTGCGCGTGCTGGGGCCCGAGCCGTGGAACGTGGCGTACGTCGAGCCCTCGCGCCGCCCCGCCGACGGCCGCTTCGGCGAGAACCCGAACCGGCTCTTCCAGCACCACCAGTACCAGGTGATCTTGAAGCCGAGCCCGAAGAACGTGCAGGAGCTCTACCTGGGCTCGCTCGCGGCGATCGGCATCACCTCGGCCGATCACGACTTGCGCTTCGTCGAGGACGACTGGGAGTCGCCGACACTGGGCGCCTGGGGCCTCGGCTGGGAAGTCTGGTGCGACGGCATGGAGGTCACGCAGTTCACCTACTTCCAGCAGGCGGGCGGGTTCGCGTGCAAGCCGGTCGCGGCCGAGCTGACGTATGGCCTCGAGAGAATCGCGATGTACCTGCAGGGCGTCGACAACGTGTTCGATCTGGTCTGGACCACGCGCCCCGACGGCGTCCCGCTGACGTACCGCGAGGTGTTCCACCAGAACGAAGTCGAGCAGAGCCAGTACAGCTTCCAGGAGAGCGATCAGGCGATGCTCTTCAAGCTGTTCGATTCCTACGAAGCGGAGTGCAAGAAGCTGCTCGCGAAGAACCTCGCCCTGCCGGCCTACGACTACTGCTTGAAGTGCTCGCACTCGTTCAACCTGCTCGACGCGCGCGGCGCCATCAGCGTGAGCGAGCGGCAGGGCTACATCCTGCGCGTGCGCGCGCTCGCCGCCGAGTGCGCGCGCGGCTACCTGCTCGCCCGCGCCCGGCTTGGGTTTCCGATGCTCAAGGATCGCGCGCGCGCGGAGCTCGAGGTGAAGTCGACGCTCGAGGCCGAGGAGAAGCGCGTCGCCGAGGTCGCTGAGAAAGAGAAGCAGAAGGCGGCTCGCGCGGAAAAGGCAGAGAAGAAGGCTGCAGCTCCCGCGCCGTCGAAGGAAGGGGTGGCTTAGATGGAGCTCGTACTCGAGATCGGCACCGAGGAGATCCCGGCGGCTTTTCAGCCCGAGATTGTCGAGTGGATGAAGAAGACGCTTCAAAGCAACTTGGTGGACGCGCGTCTCGACTTCAGCAACCAAGCCGGGGCGCACGTGGAGATCAGCACATTCGCAACGCCGAGACGGCTTGCGCTGATCGCAAGGGACATCCCTTCTGGCTCTGATGCTGTGTCGCAATTCATCCAAGGCCCCCCCGCAGACAAGGCCTTTGGCACGGATGGCGTGGCCACGAAGGTTGCGGAAGGATTCGCCAAGAAGAATGGCGTTGCAGTGGCTGACCTCAAACTCGAGAACGGGCGCGTCGTGCTTGAGAAGAAGCTAGCTAGCGAGCCGACTGCGTCGCTGCTCCCCGGAATCTTGCAACGCCTCGTCGCGCAGATCCCGTTTCGCAAGTCGATGCGCTGGGGCGACGAGACCGAGGCGTTCGCGCGTCCGGTGCACTGGATCGCGGCGGCGCTCGACGGCGAGAAGGTCGCGCTGCGCTACGCCGACGTGGAGAGCTCGCTGACCACGCGCGGGCACCGCTTCCACGACAACCGCGAGTTCGCCCTGCCGAGCGCCGACGCGTACGTCGAGGCGTTGAAGGCCCACCGCGTGCTCGCCGATTGGGAGGAGCGCAAGAAGGCCGTGTGGGCCGAGGTCTCCCGCGCCGCTTCTGAGTTCGCGCCGGGCGCGCAGCCGCGCGTCGACGCGGAGTTGCTCGAGACGGTGACCGGCCTGGTCGAAGAGCCGCACGCGGTGCTGGGCACGTTCGAGTCGCACTTCCTCGAGCTGCCGCCCGAGGTGCTCGTCTCCGAGATGCGCGGGCACCAGAAGTACTTCGCGGTGCAGGACTCGGCGAGCGGCAAGCTGCTGCCCGCGTTCGTCGCGGTCAGCAACACAAAGGTCAACGACCCGGCCGTCTCGCGGCGCGGCTACGAGCGCGTGCTGCGCGCGCGCCTCTCCGACGGCCGCTTCTTCTTCGACGAGGATCGCAAGGTCTCGCTCGCCTCGCGCGTCGAGCGGCTCGGGCGCATCACTTTCTTCAACGGGCTCGGCACGCAGCTGCAGCGGGTGGCGCGCATCGGCCAGCTGGCCGCGTGGCTGCACGCGCAGACGCAGCGCGCGGACGCGGCGACGCTGGCGGCGGCGGCCCAGCTGAGCAAGGCCGACCTGACGTGCGGCATGGTGAGCGAGTTCCCCGAGCTGCAGGGCACCATGGGCAAAGTGTACGCGCTACACGAAGGCCTGCCCGCGACGGTTGCGGAGGCGCTCTTCGAGCACTGGCTCCCGCGCGGCGCCGAGGACAAGCTGCCGGAGCACGACGAGGGCGCGCTGCTCGGCATCGCCGACCGGCTCGATCAACTGGTCGGCTTCTTCGGCCTCGGCCACGAGCCGTCGGGCACCGCCGATCCGTACGGCCTGCGCCGCGCAGCCATCGGCCTGTTGCGCCTGGTGCTGGGCAAGAACCTGCGCTTCGATCTGCACGCGGCGCTCTCGCAGGCGCACGCGCAGCTGCTCGCGCAGAAGAAGCAGGACGAAAAGATTCGCGTCTCCGACAAGCCGGAGCTGGTGGAGAAGATCTGGCAGTTCCTCCTCGGACGGCTCGAGTCGCTCTGGAAGGATCGCGCGCCCGACGCGATCGCGGCGGTGCTGCACACCGGCGTGCGCGATGTCGTCTCGCTGCAGCTGCGGCTGGCCGCGCTCGCCGACGTGCGCGCGTCGCAGCCGGAGCAGTTCGCGGCCATCGCCGGCGCGTCCAAGCGCATCGGCAACATCCTCGAGCAGGCCCGCAGCAAGGGCCTGCTCGCGATGGGCTTCCAGGCCGCGCTCGCGCGCACGCCCGCCGAGCAGAAGCTGCACGCCGCAGTCGGGGCAGCGCGCGTGCACGTCGCGGATGCGCTCCAGCGGGAGACCTGGTCGCAGGCCTACGGCGTGCTCGCCGATCTGCGGCCGGCCGTCGACGGCTTCTTCGACGACGTGATGGTGATGGACCCCGACGAGGCGCAGCGCGACAACCGCCTCGCGCTGCTGCGCGAGCTGCACGAACTGCTCACGCCGCTGGCCGACTTCGCGAAGTTGCAATCGTGAAGCAACGGATCCGCCGGAGGGCGGTCAGGCGTGAGATCCATTGACTTGCCTCGGTGGGTCCCTTAGCTTCCGCCGCCTTTTGAGAAGAGCGAAAGCGAGCATGCCGGTCCACGCACTCGAGCGAAGTCTTCGCCGCGGTCTCGCCGCCGTGCCGCTGGCTTGCGCGCTGCTCTGCGCCTGCGACACGGTGCCCACCATCCTGCCCCCGCCATTCGGGCCGAATGCGAGCCACCCCGAGGCCGCGCGCCTCTTCTTCCCCACGGGCTTGTCGGTGGCGCCCTCGGGACACCTGCTCGTCGCCAACGGAAACTTCGACCAGGCCTTCTCGGGCGGCACGATGGTTTCGCTCGACCCGAGCTACGTGAACTCGTTCTTCACCAACCCGGTCGCCGACCCGACCGATCCGACCCAGCCGGTGCCGGTCGACATCCCGCCCGCCGCGTTCTCTGGCGTGGTGATGATCGGCAACTACGCCGGTCCGCTCACCATCGATCAGACCGGCGTGCGCGCGTTCGTCGGGTCGCGCGACACCAACACGCTCAACGCGGTCTCGCTCGACCCGAACACCGGCGCGCTCTCCTGCTTCGGCGGCACCGGCGCCTCGGACGTCGACTGCCGCGCCGGCTTCATGGACACCGGCGCGCGCTTCAACCTGCTCGGGCCTTACGCGATCGTCCCGGGCGTCTCGCGCCTGCCCGGCGCCACTTCCGACGTGCAGGTGCTCTTCGTCTCCGCGCTCATCCCGTACATCGAGGGCGTGATCGACAACACCATCTACACCAGCGCCCCTCTCGCCGCGCTCACCGAGAGCAACCTCTCGCAGGCGCTCTGGGTCGGCGACGTGAGCGACAGCCTCAACAGCATCGCCGGCGGCACCGGCGCGGGCCCGATGGTCTTCGATTCGCTGCGCCGCAAACTCGTGCTGGGCGGCTGCTATACGCGCTTCACCGGCCAGACCGTCGGCGAGCCCTCGAGCGGCAAGTGCGCGAGCACGACCGCGTCCAACCTGATCCGGTTCGTCGGCGTCGACGAAGGCCCGAACCCCGACGTCCAGTCGGTCGACATCTCCGGCTACATCAGCAGCAACGACACCGAGGATCTCGCGCTGGGCAACAACGATCCGACCACGGGCCTCGCGCAGACCCTCTACGCGATCACGCGCACGCCGGATCTGCTCGTCGAGATCAACTTGCCGTCGGACCCGACCTCGCTGGTGCAGGTGACGCGCGCGACCTCGATGCCCATCTCGCCGGCGCAGATGCTCCGCATCGCGCGGCCCGCTGGCCAGACCGGGCCGGACCTGATCGCGGTCACGCTTGAGAACAGCGAGAGCGTCGCCATCTACGACGCAAGCGCCGGCCAGGTGGTCGGACAGATCGAAAACCTCGGCCTCTCGCCCTTCGCGATCACCCAGTTCCCGTCGCAGCCGGGCGACACGACGGCGCGCCTCGCGGTCTCGGTGTTCCAGGAGTGCCGGGTGGCGCTCATCGATGTGAACTACGCGCGGCCGTGGGAAGTGCGCCTGCGCGGCCGCCTTGGGAGCTGCCCCATTGCCCCGCCTTAATCCGAGCGCGCTGGCCGCCTTCGCCGCCGCGGCGCTCCTGCAGGGATGCACCGCCAGCGACGTCGGCACCACGCAGGTGCAGTTCTACGGACCGGCGGGTCTCGCGGTGGCGCCGGCGCCCGATCGCGATCTGCTCTTCATCGCCTCGACCGGCGGCGACGACCTGCGCGCCATCACCATGTGCAACACGCCTTCGCCGGACGACGGCGGTGCGCCCGTCACCACCTGCACCGACGCGGAAGACTTCCACTTCCTGCCCGGCCCGCTGCGCGTGTTCCCCGGCTCGTTCCCCACCGGCAACCGGCCGGTGCGCCTCGCGTCGATCAACCTGCGCGACAGCGCGGGCAACGTGCAGGGCGGCGTCTTGGTCGCGGGTGTCGCCGCGCTGGTCGACTCGGACGGCGGCATCCTCGATGGCGGCCAGGCCGACGCGGGCACCGTGACCGCGGTGCCGGCGCTCGAGCTGGTCGACGCGGTGAACCTGCTCGCGGCGACCAAGCACACCGCGGTGATGAAGGTGCCGAGCAACATCCCGCTCGATACGCCGCCCATCGACGTCGTCTCGCTCCAGTACAACACCGGCACCACGCCGGCGAGCGGCGCCACGCAGCCGGCCTTCGTGCTGACCGAGGCGAACGTCGAGTCGGGCATCCCGGCCGAGATCAGCGCGCTCACGCTCTCGACCAGCGCCGACGGCCCCGTCGCGGCGGTGGTCGGCCGGTGCTCGCTCGACATCCTCGCCACCCGGCTCGCGCTCATCCCAGGGCAGAGCGATCTGCTCTACGTCGCGGACGCGACGGTGAACGCGGTGGCCGGCGGCGTCGGCGACGGCGCGATCGAGATCCTCACCTCCACCATCCCGCCGCTCAGCGCGGGAACGGTCGCACCCTGCACGATCAACCGGCGCCTGCCCGCGACCGATCCCTCGACGGGCTTGCCGCGCGGACTGACTTCGCTCGCGCTCTCGCCCGCGTACAGCATTCCCGCCGACAATCGCTACTACCCCGCCGGCGCGCAGATGCTCGGTGTCAGCACCGATGGCTTCGTCGTCTTCATCCGCACCGACCTCGGTGTCCTCTCTCCCATCCCGCCGTTCACTCCGCTCGGCGACGGTGGCACCAACATCGGCGTCATCGACGGCCTCACCGCGTTCGTGCAGCCGGACGGCGGCGTCGCGCCGGTGCTGGCGGATGGCGGCTTCGGCGACTCCTTCCCCGGCGTGTCGATGCAGCCGATGGAGCCGCTGCGCGTGAACGGCCTGGCGCGCGAGGTGGCGTACATGCAGACGCCGCTCACCTGCCCGGCCAACACGGCGCCGGGGACGCCGTGCGAGTACATCCGCGCGGGCGCGAGCACCAACTCGTTCCTCACCGCGGACTTCCCGCTGGTCGGGCTCGTCACCAGCACCGACGGCTCGGTGGTCTTCATCGACGGCGACGATCGCCGCTTCGTCAACGACCTGCGCGACGCCATCTCCAACTCCACCGGCACGCAGCCCACGGTCGACACCTCGTACACGTTCTCGCCGGCGCAGCCGAACGGCCAGGCCGCGCCGGTCCTCACCTTCGCGCCCACCGATGGGACGCATGTCAACCTCGGTTGGGTCACCGCCGGCGTCTCCCGCCAGACGGCCTGGCGCGCGGTGTGGCACGCGCAGGTCCCCGGCCTCGAGCGGCAAGGCGGCACGCTCACTCGCGAGGGAGCATCGCAGCTGCGCTTCACCATGCCCGGCGTCGATCTCTCGCGCTGGACGAACCCCGCGCTCAACGACCCGATCGGCGTAGGCGACGTGGTCGCGTTCGAGGCCTACTCGCTGCCCGACCCGACGCAGACGCTCTGCGCGCCGCTCACCGCGGAGAACCTCGATCCGCTCTCGCGCGAGTTCTCCATTGCGGCGATCGGCGACGACTACTTCATCCTCAATCCCTCGACGCAGGGCGTGGACGTCGACGGCGGCCCCGGCTTCAACCCGCCCGACGATTGCTTGCCGGTCGGCGCGACGGTCGAAGTGCGGACCGGCGCCGGCCTGGGCAACGAGCCCTGGCTCATCCTCGAGGGAGATCTGATCCACGGCCGCGCCGCGACCAACACGATGTTCGTCGCCACCGAGACCCGCTTCGACTATCCGCTCCAATATGTCTTCGACCCGACCGATCTCTCTTCGCTGCCGACCGTGGCGACCGACATCGGCGTCGCGTTCACCATCACCGGCACCGAGCCGGTGACGGCGCAGAGCACGCTGTCGTGGTCGGTCACCTCGGGCCAGTCGCCCACGCGGGTGAGCGACACCGGCAATCCGGGCGGATTCGCGGGCGCGGTCATCACCTATACGTCGCTGAAGATCCCAGGAAACCTCGTCTTCGTCTCGAGCACAGGCAGCAATTCGCTGCTGCAGATCGATCCGTCGCTCATCGGGATCACGAACGGCGTCATCGCGTACCGATAGCCGCGATCGCGGACCGGGGCCGCGCCGCGGGCTGCACGTCCCTGGTGTGGCTGTGCCGGTTCGGATAAAGTTTTCCGAGCTGCATCGTCTCAATCAGACAGGTTGACCGCGCCCATGACCGACCGCAACCGCACTCAGCGCACGCTCTTGATCCCCGACCACGTCTGGCTTGCCTACGAGCAGATGGCGGCCGACATGGGCAGCGAGCGCGACGGACTGGTGAGCCAGGCGCTCTTCGCGTTTGCTCGCATGAACGGCTATCTGGTGCCGTCCGACCTGCAGCGGCTGGGCCTGTCGAGCCCGCCTCCCACGATGGAGAGCCGGCCGGAGCGGACTGCCCACGGCGAGCGCAGCGATGCGGCGAGCCGCGCCCCGACCGGGCCCGCGCGTCCGGCGCCTCGCGCGGCGCCTGCCGCCGCCGTCGACTCCAATGCGTCGACGCTGCTGCTCGACGAGCCGCCCGCGCGCCGCGCGCCCGCGAACCCCGAGCGGATGGCCGAGCTCGAGCGGCAGCTGCAGGCCGCGCCCACGCCAGCGCCCGCCGCGCGCGCAGCGCCCGCGCCTCGCGGCGGCAGCATCGAAGTGGACGACGCGCTCCTCGGCGATGACGGCGTGCAGGCCACCGCGATGGAGCTGCCCGCGCTGCACGATCTCGACGTCTCGTCCGAGCGGCGCGACGCGCCCGAGCGCTCCATCTCCGACGGCGGCGACATCTCGGGCCGCGTCCTGGTCATCTCGTCGGACGGGCGCGAGCTCGATCGCGTGATCAAGGAGCGCTTCCTCATCGGCCGCGGCAAGCACTGCGATCTGATCATCAACTCCGGCAAAGTCAGCCGCGAGCACGCCGCGATCACCCGCGAGGGCGGCGACTACTTCATCGAAGACCTCGGCTCGTCGAACGGCACCTGGTTCGACAAGCGGCGCATCACCAAGCGGCAGATCCAGGAAGGCGACGACTACTTCATCTGCGCCGAGAAGCTCTCCTGCTCGTTCAGCTCGCACACCTGAGCGTCTGGTGATCGCGCTCGCGGCGCCGCTGCGCCCGCTGCTCGCCGCCGCGCTCGGTGCGCCTCCGGAGCTCATCTACCGACTCGCCATCGGCGTGCTCGGCGCGGCGCTCGCGATCAGCGTGGTCAGCGACCTGCGCGCGCGCCTCATCTACAACTGGGTCACGCTGCCCGCGCTCGCCATCGAGCTCGGCCTCGCCGCGCTCGCGTCGGGATGGCCCGGCCTCGGCTGGTCGATCGTCGGCATGCTCGTCTGCGCGGGCCCCCTCGCGCTCGGCTCGATGTTCGGCGCGATGGGCATGGGCGACGTGAAGTTGATGGCGGTGGTCGGCGCGGTCGCCGGCTGGCCCGCGTCGCTGCCGGTCCTCTTCATCGTCTCGGTCGCAGGCGGGTTGCAGGCCGCCGGCCAGCTCCTCTACGCGCGCGCCCGGGGGCACAAGCGGCCCAAGTACGTGCCCTACGGCGTCGCCATCGCGGCCGGAACGCTGGCGACCTGGGCTGGGATGACGTTCTTCGCGCAGTAGAAAATGGGCCCGCAGCCCTCGTGATTTCAGCCGTGCGCTTTTTTCGCACGCGCCGATTGCTGGTGTAGTGTGCCACCGCATTTTCAAAAGTTGCAGGCGCCCGGAGGATCCACCACCGATGCTCGCTCACCCATCTGTCCGTCGCGCTGTGTTCATCGCCAGCTGCCTCGCGCTTCTCGCCGCCGGCCGCGCGCAGGCGCAGTCCGACAGCAGCACCATCTCTCTCGGCGTCGGGCAGCAGAAGACCATCTCGGTGAGCAACGTGCAGCGGGTCGCCATCGGCGACCCGGAGGTCGCCGACGTCAAGCAGGTCGGCGGCGGCGGCGAGCTGCTCATCACCGGCGTCGCCGAAGGCCGCACCTCGCTGCTCGTCTGGCGCAGCAACGACTCGCGCGTCAGCTACCTCATCGTCGTGCGCAAGCAGGACCCGAAGGAAGTGGTCAGCGAAGTGCGCGCGCTGCTCGGCGATCGCGAGGGCATCCAGATCCGTGTCGTCGGCGATCGCGTCTACCTCGACGGCGAGACCATCACCACCGACGACTACGAGCGCGTGCAGCAAGTGACCACGCTGTATCCCTCGGTGAAGTCGTTCGTGCGGCCGAGCGCGAACGCCAAGCGTCTCGCGGCCGAGGCGCTCAACCGCGCCTTCCAGAAGGCCGGCCTCAAGGGCGTGCAGGCCACCGTGCTCGGCGGCACCATCTTCCTCGAGGGCTGGGTCGAGGCGAAGGAAGACATCGCCAAGGCGGACCTGGTCGTGAAGGCGGTCGGCGAGCACGCGGAGAACCTGCTCGTCGTCGGCACCAAGCGCATGGTCATGGTCGAGGTCGAGTTCGTCGAGGTCGCCTACAACGACGACAAGGCGGTCGGCATCAAGCCGCCCCTCTCGCTGGTCTCGGCGGACGGCTCGGGCGCCATCTTCAACCTGGTCAAGCCCATCCCCGCGCTGGGCGACACGCAGACCATCCCGGTCGCCGCGCTGACGACCACGCTGAGCGCGACCACCGACTTCTCCATCAAGGCCCGCTTCGACCAGACCTACGGCCGCGTGCTCAGCCAGCCGAAGCTCGTCTGCGCGTCCGGCGAGAAGGCGGAGTTCCTCGCCGGCGGCGAAGTGCCCATCCTCTCCGTCACCGCGAACCAGACTTCGGTCGAGTACAAGAAGTACGGCATCATGCTCAAGATCACGCCGACCGCGGACCGCACTGGCAACATCGGCACCGAGGTCTTCGCGGAGGTGAGCGCGGTCGACAACACGCTCGGCGTGCACCAGGGCGCGTACGACATCCCGGCGTTCAAGACCAACAACGTCCAGACCAACGTGACGGTGAAGGACGGCGAGACGATCGTGTTGTCCGGGCTCTTCAACTACAACGAAGAGAAGGACGTCTCGAAGATCCCGCTGCTGGGCAACATCCCGATCATCGGCGAGCTCTTCAAGAGCCGCGAATTCATCGACCAGAAGACGCAGCTCGCGATCTACGTCACGCCGCACATCGTCTCGCCCTCGAGCGAGAAGGTGAAGGACCTGATCGACGAGGCGCAGCGCCTCTACAAAGACTCGGCAGACTCGGTTTCGTTCAGCATCTTCGATTAGCTCGGAGCAAGCCCCATGGCATTCAGCATCATCCTGACCGAGAAGGGCGGCGAGACTCAGCGGCTCGATTTCGAGGCCGACGAGATCACCATCGGGCGCGTCGACGAGAACGACATCTGCCTGCCCAAGGGCAACATCTCGAAGAAGCACACCAAGATTGTCGTCAAGGACGGGAAGATCATCGTCCTCGATCTCAAGTCGACCAACGGCACCTACGTGAACGGCAAGAAGCTCGCCGGGCCGCAGGTCGTCACGCCGGACGACAAGATCTACATCGGCGACTTCATCCTCAACGTCGAGCCGCCCGCGGGTGAGGCGCCGGCCGATCTGCCGCTCGAAGAGCTGGCGCCGGAAGAGGCGCTGCCCGAGGCGGCGGAGCCGGAGGCCCCCGACGCGTACGAAGAGCCGCTCGAGGAGCTCCCGCCGGAAGAGGAGCTCCCGCCGGAGATCCCCATTGAGGAGCCGCCGCCCCGCCCGGCTCCGCGGCCGCAGCCCAAGCCTGCGCCCGCCGCCGCGAAGAAGCCGCTGCCCGCCGCGGTGAAGTCGAACCCGGGGGCGCCCGCTCCGAAGAGCTCCAAGCCGCCGCCCAAGTCGAAGCCGGCCGAGAGCAGGCTGCCGTCGAGTGCGATGGAGGAGTACGGCCACGTCCTCTCGCTGGTGCACGACCGGCTGATCGAGGCGCTCGATCTGCGCCGCCTCGACCTCGACACGCTTGGCAGCGAAGAGCTGTGGAAGAAGACGGAAGCGACCATCCGGCAGATCGTCAGCAAGATGGACTCGACTGGCGAGCTCGACGCGCACACCGATCGCGAGGAGCTGATCGCCGACGTGCTCAACGAAGCGCTCGGGCTCGGGCCGCTGGAGATCTATCTCGCCGACGAGAGCGTCAGCGAGATCATGGTCAATAGCCCAAGCCAGGTCTACGTCGAGCGCGACGGCAAGATGACCCGCGTCGACAAGGCCTTCTCGTCGTCGCAGGCCGTGCTGGGCGTGATCGAGCGCATCGTGGCGCCGCTCGGCCGCCACATCGATGAGAGTTCGCCGCTGGTCGACGCGCGCCTCGCCGACGGCTCGCGTGTAAATGCGATCATCCCGCCGCTCGCGCTCAAGGGCCCGACCATCACCATCCGCAAGTTCAAGCGGGACCTGCTGACCGCGCAGAACCTGGTCGAGTTCGGCACGCTCACGCCGCAGATCTCCGAGTTCCTCGAGACGTGCGTCAAGGTGCGGCGCAACATCGTCATCTCCGGCGGCACCGGCTCCGGAAAGACGACGCTGCTGAACATCCTCTCCAGCTTCATCCCGGAGACCGAGCGCATCGTCACCATCGAGGACGCGGCGGAGCTCCAGCTGACGCAGGATCACTGGGTCCAGCTCGAGGCGCGCCCGAGCAACATCGAAGGCAAGGGCGCGATCACCATTCGCGACCTGGTGAAGAACTCGCTGCGCATGCGCCCCGACCGCATCGTCATCGGCGAGTGCCGCGGCGGCGAGGCGCTCGACATGCTGCAGGCGATGAACACGGGCCACGACGGCTCGCTCACCACGCTGCATGCGAACACGCCGCGCGACGCGCTCAGCCGCTTGGAGACGATGGTGCTGATGAGCGGCATGGAGCTGCCGATGAAGGCGATCCGCGAGCAGATCGGATCGGCGGTTCACCTCATTGTGCAGCAGACGCGCTTCGCCGACGGCTCGCGCCGCATCGCCGCGGTCAGCGAGATCTCCGGCATGGAGATGGACGTCGTCACCATGCAGGACATCTTCACCTTCAAGCAGGAAGGCTTCGACGCCGAGGGGCGCGTGGTGGGCCGCTTCGTCGCGACCGGCTTCGTCCCGAAGTTCTACGACGACCTGCAGCGGCGCGGCATCCCGGTGAACATGGACATCTTCCGCGAGGACGCGTGAGCGTCGCGGGCCAGGCATAGCGAGCGCGCATGTTCACCCTCACCTTCGTCGAGCCGTCGGGACGCCGGGAGCAGGTCCCGCTCGCGGATGAAGAGCGGGGGCTCGTCGTCGGCCGCGGTCAAGACGCGGACCTGGTGCTCGATTCGAAGGAGGTCTCGCGGCGGCACGCGCGCTTCTTTGTGCGCGATGGCGCGCTGTTCGTCGAAGACCTCGGCTCGCACAACGGCGTCTACATCGACGGCAACAAGGCGGAAGGGCCGGCCGAGCTGCGCGGCGCGCCGAAGATCGAGCTGGGCGATGTGACGTGCTCGTTCACGGGTTCGGCTTCGAAGGCGCGCGTCGCCGCAGGAGCCTCGGGCGGGAAGGCCGCGTCTGGCGCGGTCCGCAAGCCTGCCGTGCGCGCGAGCGCAAAGACCGCCGCGGCCGCGCCGGAGATCGCGCCGGCGGTGGGCAGCGCGCGCGCGGGAGCCCTCGCCGCTCGGGCGCGCGCGGCCTCGCAAGAGCAAGCCAAGGGTGGCGCGGCCACGAAGCCTGCGCGCCCGGCGTTCACCGCGCGCGTGGCCAGCGCGCCCGAACCGCAGCGAGATTCGGGCGTGACCGGCCTCGGCGCGGGCGCAGCGCTGCGCAGCTTGGGCAAGGGCGGCTCGCAGATCACCCTGCCCGCCAAGGCCACGGTCGGCCGCGGCGCCGACTGCGATCTGGTGCTCGACGACGACTCGGTCTCGCGCCACCACGCCGAGCTGTTCCGCGACGAGCGCGGCCTCTATCGCCTGCGCGATCTCGGCTCGGCGAACGGCACGTTCATCGACGGCCGCGCCGCCGAGGACGGCGAGCTCGTGCCCGAGGGCGCGCGCCTGCGCTTCGGCGACGTCGAGCTGCTCTTCTGGAAGCCGCCGCCGGCCAACGCGGCCGCGACGCGGCAGAAGACGATGCTGCTCCTGCTGGTGGTGATCATCGCTGGCTTCGTCGCGGCGTACTGGCTCAAGCAGAAGAAGCTCGCCGAGCGGGCCGCGCAGGAAGCGGCGGCGGTGATCTCGCCCGAGGACGAGGCGCGCGGCTTCACCGAGCAGGCGCAGGCCGCGCTCGAGAGCGACCGCTTCGACGAGGCCGCGCGCGTCGCGCAGGCGGCCATCGACAAGGATCCGATCGCGGCCGCGCCGCGGAAGATCCTCGCGCAGGCGCGCCGAGAGCAGGCTGCGTCGAAGACCTTCTCCGACGCCCAGTCGAAGGCTTCCATCGGCAACGAAGACGAAGCCCTGCGCCTCTTCGCGCAGATCGATCCGCAGAGCCGCTTCTTTGCGCGCGCGCGCATCAAGGCGAAAAGCCTCGCGCAGGACCTGATGCGCACGCATGGCAAGGCTTGCGCGGCGGCCGCGAGCGGCGAGCATTGGGAGGACGCGGCCTCGCAGTGCGGCGCCGCGCTCGACGTGAAGTGCCAGCTGCAGAGTGTCGACAACGACCTGTGGTTCAAGTCGCTGCGGCGCGCCGAGAAGGCGCTCTCGCGCCGTGTCGCCTGGTCGTGCCCGCCCGCGCTGGCTCCGCTCTTCCGCGATTCGGCCGGCGGCAGCGCGGAGAGCGCGGGCGACGCGACGAGCAGCGATCGCGCGATGAAGCAGCTCTATCCGGACGACAAGATCCGCGAGGCGATCGGCTTCTACGCGCGCGGCGACATCGATCGCGCGCTGCGCTCGCTCAGCGACCCGGCGATGGCGCGCGGCCGCAGCGCGCAGCTCGCGGCCGACGCGAGCGAGAAGATCCGCCTCGTCGACGGACGCTTCCGCGAGGGCCAGACCGCGATGCTGCGCAACGACCTCTCGCGGGTCGACGAGATCTGGGGCGACGCGCTCAAGGCCGACGCGCTGCTGGTGCCGGCGGGCGTGGAGAGCTCGCGCGGCGGACAGATGCGCTCGGCGCTCTCGCAGGCGCACGCGAAGCTCGGTGACGAGAAGTTCAGCAAGGGCCAGTACGCGACCGCGTTCGACGAGTGGAGCCGCGGCCTCGCGGTCAACCCGAAGGACCCGCACCTGCTCGACTCGCTCGCGCAGCTCGAGAAGGTGGCCGAGGGACTGCTCTCGAACAGCCCGACCTGCGATCAGATCCAGGTCGCCGCGCACATCACGCGCGCGGATCCGCCCAGCCAGGCGCACGCGTCGGCGCTGGAGGCCTCCGCCCGCTGTAAGTAGGATCCGGACGCCGATCGCCGGGCTGCGACGCGCGGACTCGTCGGCTGTGCTGCCCGGCGTAGAACGCTACGCCTCCGCTGCTCGCTCCTCGTGCGCGCGTCTCGCCTTGGCGCTCGGTGTCCTCGCTACCCGCGGCAGATCAAGATCGTCGGTTTGTTCGGCGATGGGAGGATCCAACGGCGGCGGCCTTTCTGCTAGAAGCGCGCGGTGTCCACGCCGCCCGCCTCCGCTCCGCAGACCCTCTGGCTCGTCGATGGCTCGCACGCGGTCTACCGCGCCTACCACGCGCTGCCGCCGCTCTCGAACCGCGCGGGGGTTCCCACGCACGCGGCGCTCGGCTTCACCAACATGCTGCTGCGCGCGATCCGCGAGCACGCGCCGACGCACTTGCTCGTGGCCTTCGACGAGGACCCCGAGGCTTCGCGCAAGGTGATCTTCGCCGACTACAAGGCGACGCGCGCCGAGACGCCGGACGACTTGAAGCCGCAGTTCGGCCTGGTGCGCCGCGTGCTCGAGGCGCTGCGCGTGCCCGCGCTCGGCTTCCCCGGCTACGAGGCGGACGACATCATCGCGACGCTGGCGAAGCAGGGCCGCGCGCGCGGATTCGACGTGGTGATCCTCACCGGCGACAAGGATCTGCTCCAGCTGGTCGAGGCGCCCGACGCGAGCGGCGCCGGTGTCCGCGTCTACGACTCGATGCTCGAGAAGTGGTACGGCCCCGAGGAAGTGAAGGCGAAGTGGGGCGTCTACCCGAACCGCGTCGCCGACCTGCTCGCGCTCACCGGCGACAAGATCGACAACGTGCCCGGCGTGCCGGGCGTGGGCGAGAAGACGGCCGCGGGCCTGCTCGAGGAGTACGGCACGCTGGAGAACGTCCTCGCCAACGCGGGGGCGGTGAAGAAGCCCAAGCTGCGCGAGAACCTGCTCGCGTCGCTCGAGATCGTGAAGCGCGCGCGCACGCTGATCGCGCTGTTCGACTCGCTCGAGCTGCCTGTCGCGATCGACCAGCTCGAGCGGCGTCCGCCCGACGAGCCGGCCGCGCGCGCGCTGTTCGCGGAGCTCGAGTTCAACCGGCTGCTCAAGGATCTCCCGCGCCCTCCCCCGTCGCCGCCGTCGGGCGAGCGGACCGTCGCGAGCGGGCCCGAGGCCGCCCTGCGGATCACCGCGTTCGCCGCGCGAGCCAAGGAGCTGGGCCGCGTGGGGATGCTCACGCTGACCACCGAAGGGGCGCCGCTGAGCGACGAGATCGTCGGCGTCGCCATCTCGCTGCGCGCCCACGGCGAAGGAGCCGCGCACGCGCTCTACGTGCCGCTCGGCCATCGCGCCGCGGCCGTGAACGTGAGCGGAGAGCTGTTCGCTGCGCCCGGCGGCAACGACGCGCAGCCGCCCCCAGCGCAGTCCGGAGCGATCGCGGGCACCGGCGAACTCTTCGCGCCCGCGCCCGTCGGCCCGTCGCGCAAGCAGCTCGTCGAGCTCTTGCGGCCGCTGCTCGAAGACGCGGGCGTGCAGAAGGACGGGCATGACCTCAAGCGGGACATCGAGGCGTGGCAGCGCGCCGGGGTCTCGCTGCGAGGCGTGGGCGTCGACGCGCGCATCGCCAGCTACCTGCTCGATCCGACCGGCCGCGATCACGCGCTGCAGCCGGCGGCGCGCGAGCGGCTGAACCTGGAGCTCCCGGACCTGCGCGCGATGCAGGAGCGGACCGGCAAGGGCAAGAAGGCGACGCCGCTGGCGGAGCTTGCGCCGGCCGAGCTGGGCGACGCGCTCTCGGCGCTCGCGGAGGGCGCGCGGTTGCTCGCCATCTCGCTCGAGGAGGAGCTGCGCGAGACGCCGGCGCTGCATGCGCTCTACGAAGAGATGGAGCGGCCGCTCATTCCGCTGCTCGCGGCGCTCGAGCTGCGCGGCATCGGGCTCGACGTGGCGCGGCTCGAGGCGATCTCTCTCGAGCTCTCCAAGCAGATCGACTCGCTGCTGGCGGAGATCCTCACGCTCGGCGGCGGCGACTTCTCGCCGGCGTCGAACCCGCAGCTCGCCGACGTGCTCTTCAACCGGCTCGGGCTTCCCGTGATCAAACGCGGCAAGACCGGCCCGTCGGTCGATCAAGAGGTGCTCGAGAAGCTCGCCGAACAGCACCCGCTGCCGATGAAGATCCTCGAACACCGCCAGCTGAGCAAACTGAAGAGCACCTACCTCGACGCGCTGCCGGCCGCGCTGGGCGCGGACGGGCGCTTGCATACCACGCTCGACCAGGCGGTCGCCGCCACCGGCCGCCTCTCGTCGATCAATCCGAATCTGCAGAACATCCCCATCCGCACCGCGACGGGCGCGCGCATCCGCGAGGCGTTCGTGCCGCGCGCGGGATGGAAGATGATCTCGGCCGACTACAGCCAGATCGAGCTGCGCGTGCTCGCGCACATCAGCGGCGACGAGGTGCTGCGCGCGTCGTTCATGAGCAACGAGGATCTGCACGCGCGCACCGCCGGCGAGACCTTCGGTGTGCCGGCCAGCGAGGTGACGCGTCAGCAGCGCGACATCGCGAAGATGATCAACTACGGCATCGCCTATGGCCTCTCCGCGTTCGGCCTGGCGCAGCGGCTCGCCATCCCCGGCAAGGAGGCGCACGAGATCATCGAGCGCTACTTCGCGCGCTACACCGGCGTGAAGGCCTGGCTCGATCGCATCGTCGAAGAGGCGCGCGCCGCCGGCATGGTCACCACGCTGTTCGGCCGCCGCCGGCTCATCCCCGACATTGCCAGCAAGAACCCGGCGCTGCGCCAGGCGGCCGAGCGCACCGTGGTGAACACGCCCATCCAGGGCACCGCGGCCGACCTGGTCAAACGCGCGATGTTGCGGGTTGATGCCGCGCTGACCCGCGCGGGCCACCGCAGTGCGATGCTGCTGCAGATCCACGACGAGCTCCTCCTCGAGGCCCCGCCCGAGGAAGTGGCCGCCGTGTCGGCGTTGGTGAAGCAGGAGATGGAAGCGGCGGCCGTGCTCGCGGTCCCGCTGGTGGTGGAAATCGGAGAGGGTGACACATGGTCCGCAGCGCATCATTGAGGTCGATCGTTGGTACCGCAATCATCTGCGCGCTCGCCGCGGCGTGCAGCAGCTCGCCCAGCCAGCCCGATGGCGGCACCGTCTGCGCGCAGGGAATGGGCATGTGCACGGCGACCACCGCCTGCACCAACTCTGACTGCGTGCCGACTTGTGATGGAACCGGCGCGGGCTGCCCGGCCGGCTTCTACTGCGAGAGCCCGACGGCGCCGTACAACGTCTGCTCGCCGATCACCGCGAGCGAGTGCAGCACCGACTACGATTGCCCGGCCCCGCAGCAGTGCGCCTACGGGCTCTGCCTGTCCGTCGAGGAGCGCGCGGACGGCGGCACGGAAGGCTGCGATCTCTCCGACGCGATCGACGGCTGCGCGCCGGACTCGATCTGCTACCAGCTGCCCGACTCCCAGACCGGCCAGTCGCTCAACTACTGCGTCGGCCTCGAGCACTGCAGCGAGGACGGCGGCTGCCCGGCGGACAGCATCGGCGCCGTCTGCAACCAGCAGGCGGACGGCGGCATGCTCTTCGCGTTCAAGGAGCGGCTCTGCCTCTCCGGCTACTGCGTCGACGACACGAACTGCCCGAGCGGCAACGCCTGCTTCCACCGCTCCACGACCGACCCGATCGGGCAGTGCCAGAACGGGGCGGTCGACGATCCTTGCTACACGAACGCCGACTGCTTCAACGCGACCGAGTGCGACGTGGACGCGGGCGTGCAGGACGACGGCGGCTCGATCGGCACCTGCAACTAGCGCAGGCGCGCGTTGGATGCGGCCTGCGGAGCCTTGGGCTCGAGGCCGCTGCTGGCTGACCAACTCTTAGCTGACGAGCTGGATCGCGCCGGGCAGCAGCGTGTAGGTCGCGGGCAGGCGTCCCACCAGCTCGCCATCGAGCTGGATGAGCGCGCGGTGGTCGCCCGCCTTCGCGCCCGGCTCGAGGCGGATGGTCTTCGCGCTGAGCGTGCGTGTTCCCGGCAGCTTCACGTGCGTGCCGTCGTAGAGCGTGCCCTGCTTGAGCGCGAACTCGACGAAGCCGAAGCGCGACCAGATGGTGGCGTGGAACAGCCCGTCGTCGAGGCGCGCTTCGGGGGCGACCATCATGCCGCCGCCGAAGTACTTGCCGTTGGCGATGCTGTACGAGGTGAACTCGAGCTCCTCGGGCGCGCCGCCGTCGACCGTCGCGCGCACGGAGACATCGCGCCAGCCGGCCATTCCGCGCAGCGAGGCGATGAGGAACGAGAGCTTTCCGCCGAGGAGCTTGCTGCTGCTGTTGGCGATGCTGACGATCTCCGCGTCGACGCCGCAGCCGGCGACGTTGATGAAGTAGCGCGCGGCCGGCTTTCCGTCGAAGCCGGTGAAGTCGCAGCGGCCGAGATCGATGGCGCGCCGGGCGCCGCGCAGGTGCGCCGAGCTCTTCTGCAGCTCGGCCGCCATGTTCAGCGTGCGGCGGAAGTCGCCGCCGGTGCCGCGCGGAAGGATCGCGAGCGCCGCGCGGGTGGCGAGCGGGCGCGGCGCTTCTCCCGGGCGCGCCTCCTCGAAGAATCCGTTCGCGACCTCGTTGATCGTGCCGTCGCCGCCGGCGGCGATGACGAGCTCAGTGCCCGCGCGCAGCGCCGCGCGCGTGAGCTCGGCCGCGTGCATCGGATGCTGCGTGAAGGCGTGCTCGTGCTCGCCGAGCTGCGCGCGGACCGCGGCAGAGATGTCGTCGAAGTGCCGGCCTGTCGCGCCGTTCGCCGAGCGGGGATTCACGATCAAGAGCGTCTTGCTCATTCAGCCTCCGGGGGCGTTGTATCGCGCAGCGAACCGTGTTGTCCCACGCCAGACGCGCGATTTGCGCGCGGCCGCACAGCTGCTATCTCCACGCGCCATGGCCAATCTCTTCGACACGCTGACCTTGCGCTCGGTGCGGCTGCGCAACCGCATCGCGGTCTCGCCGATGTGCATGTACTCGTCGACCGACGGGCTCGCGAACGACTTTCACGTCGTGCACCAGGGCGCGCGCGCGGTCGGAGGCGCGGGCTTGGTGATGACCGAGGCAACGGCGGTCGAGCCGCGCGGGCGCATCACGCCGTTCGACATGGGGATCTGGAAGGACGAGCAGATCGAGCCGCTGGCGCGCGTGGTGCGCGCGGTCAAGGCGGGCGGCGCGGCGGCGGGCATCCAGCTCGCGCACGCGGGCCGCAAGGCCTCGGTGGATCGGCCGTGGGGTCCGTCGAAGAACGAGCCGCTCGACTGGTCTCGCGGCGGCTGGCCGGTGGTGGGGCCTTCGGCGATCCCGTCGTCGGAGAAGTCGCCCACCCCGCACGCGCTCTCGGTCGCGGAGATCCAGGCGGTGCAGGCCTCGTTCGTCGCGGCCACCGCGCGCGCGCTCGCCGCCGGGTACGATTTGATCGAGCTGCACGGCGCGCACGGCTACCTCGCCCACTCGTTCCTCTCGCCGCTGAGCAACTCCCGCGTCGACGCGTACGGCGGCAGCTTCGAAGGGCGCGCACGCTTCCTCGTCGAGCTGGCGCTCAAGGTCCGCGCCGCGATGCCCGACGACGTGCCGCTCGCGGTCCGCCTCTCCTGCACCGACTGGACGCCGGGCGGCTGGACGCCGGAGGACTCGGTGGCGCTCTCCAAGATGCTCAAGGCTGCAGGCGTCGATCTCATCGACTGCTCTTCGGGAGGCAACGTGCTCTCCGCGAAGATCCCGGTCGCGCCCGGCTACCAGGTGCCGTTCGCCGAGTCGATCCGCCGCGACGCGGGCATCGCCACCGCGGCGGTCGGGCTCATCACCGAGCCCGCGCAGGCCAACGCGATCATCGAGAGCGGCAAGGCCGACGTGGTGATGCTCGCGCGCGAGATGCTGCGCAACCCGTACTTCGCCTTCACGGCCGCGCGCGCGCTCGGCAAGAAGGACGCGGTCCGCCTTCCGCGCCAGTACGAGCGGGCGGAATAGATGCTGCGCAACCCGGACTACGCCGCGCACGTCCGTGCGATCTTCTCCCGCGCCGCCTTCGTGAACCACCTCGGCATCGTGCTCGGCGCCATCGAGGAGGGCCGCTGCGAGACCACGCTCGCGGTCGAGCCGCGCCACCTGCAGCAGGACGGCGTGGTGCACGCGGGCGTGCTCGCGACCCTCGCCGATCACACCGGCGGCGGCGCGGCGGCCACGCTGCTCGCGGCCGACCAGGGCATCCTCAGCGTCGAGTTCAAGATCAACCTGCTGCGCTCGGCCCGCGGCAAGCAGCTGCTCTGCAAAGCCGCGGTGCTCAAGGCCGGCCGCACGCTCAGCGTGGTCGAGTCCGAGGTCTACTCGCTCGACGATCTCGCCGACCGCAGCCGCGCCGAGCTCTCTGCGAAGGCGACCATCACGCTCGCCGTGGTCCCCTGGAGCGCCGCCGGCCGCTAGCGGCCGCCTGTTTCGTTTGTTTTGCGGACTTCGGCATTCGAGGCGAGGCGCGCTACCCTGCCGCGCCCATGGAATGCCGCCCCGCGATCCACCGACGCACCGCAGCCCTGGTCGCGCTCTTGTCGCTCGGCGCGCTCGCGGGCTGCCACGCCAAGAGCGAGCCGTGCAAGCCGGGCGGCGACGGCAGCTACACGCAGGCCCCCTACTCCACGCTCGCCGAGTACTGCATGGTCGAGCTGACCGACGGGGGCATCGCCGCGCTGCCGGGCGTGATGCCGTACGACCTGAACACGCCGCTCTTCACCGACTATGCGGTCAAGACGCGGACCGTCTGGATGCCGGCGGGCCAGCCGGCCAACTACAGCGCGGACGGCGTGCTCGACTTCCCCGACGGCACCGTCATCACCAAGTCGTTCGGGATGCGCGACGATCTGCGCAAGGCCGTGCCGATCGTGCACTGGATGGAGACGCGCGTGCTGATCAAGGCCGCGGGCGCCTGGCAGCCGTACACGTATCGCTGGAACGACGCGCAGACCGAGGCGACGCTCGACAACGCCGGCGCGGTGGTGCTGGTGCCGCTCATCGGCGAGGACGGCGGCAGCCTCACCTCGGACTATCTCGTCCCGACGCCGGCGCAGTGCCTGCTCTGCCACGCCAACGACAGCGTCGCCTCGCCGATCGGGCCGAAGGCGCGGCAGCTCAACAAGGACTACGCGTACGCCGACGGCGGCGCGAACCAGCTCGAGCGCTGGACGCAGGCGGGCTTCCTCTCCGGCGCGCCCGACGCGGGCGATGCGCCCCGGCTGGCGGTGTGGAACGATCCCACGACGGGCACGCTCGAGCAGCGCGCCCGCGCGTACCTCGAGGGAAACTGCGCGCACTGCCACAACCCCGACGGCGCGGCGTCCGACGGCGGCCTCGTGCTGTGGGCGAGCGAAACCGATCCCGCGCAGGTGGGCATCTGCAAAGCGCCCTTCGCAAACTCCATCTCGGCGGGATACACCGCCGACATCATGCCGGGCTCGCCCGAGCAGTCGTTCTTGCTCTACCGGCTCGCCTCGACCGAAGGCGGCGTGATGATGCCGCCGGTGAGCCGCAGCCTGACCGACGAAGAGGGCGTCGCGCTCGTCTCTTCGTGGATCGCGAGCCTCGACGGCGGCTGTCCCTGAGACCCGCGTCCCGGGTCGCATCGGCCATCCTGATGATGGGATATCTGCACTCGCGGCGGTTGCAGTTTCAACTGTTTCGGCGATGCCGCATTTGATGCAGTGCGAAGTAGCTTGCGCGCGCTTTTGACTGAACGGTTCCGAGACCTCCCTCGCCGAACCCTGCCTCTTCCGGAGAAGTTGATATGCGCGCCATCGCTGCCGCCCTGTTGGAAAAGAATCGTCCCCTGTTGATCGCTGCCGCGGCCCTGCTCGGCGCCTGCTCGTCGGGCTCGTCGCAGAACACCGCGTGCACCACCAACGCTCTCGAGATCTACTTCTCGCCGATGTACTCGGCCTACGACGGCGTTCACACGTTCCAGATCCCCGCCGTCGTCAACGGCGTCGATCAGTCGCAGGTGACCTGGAGCTCGTCCGACGCGTCGATGGTCTCGCTCGCGACCGACCCGATCACCGGCGGCACGATGATCACCGTCAACGGCGCAGGCACCACCACCATCACCGCGCAGATCGGTGACGTCTGCGGAACCTCGGTGCTCACCATCGACTCGGCTACCACCGACGCGTGGGACGCGGGCTACTCGCGCTACCACGACGGCGTCGCGGCCGAACTCCCGCCGGACGCGGGCGGCGGCGGCCACGGCTTCAACTTCAACCCGCAGGCCGCTTGCATCAACTGCCACAACTCCGACAGCACGCCGACGCCGGGCAGCCCGTTCACGGCCGTCTCGCACACGCCGGAGCAGGCCGGCGGCTTCAGCGACTCCGATCTGAAGGGCATCTTCCTCGACGGCAACGTCCCGGACGGTGGCTACTTCGACTCGACCATCGTTCCGCAGGAGGTGTGGCACAGCTTCCACCAGTGGCAGATGACCGACGATGAGGCGAACGGCATCATCGTCTACCTCCGCTCGCTCACGCCGGCGCCGCAGAGCGGCACGTCGAACTTCGGCGGCCACAACTACGACGGCGGTCACGGCGGTCACTACGACGCAGGCAACGAAGGCGACGCGGGCTAGCGTCTCATCTCGAGCCGGGTGCCCACGCCATGACGACTACGCGAACGATTGTTGCCGCCGCTTGTGCGCTGCTGCTGGCCGCCTGCGGCAAGGGCTCGAAGAGCTCGGGCAGCGACGCGGGATGCGTTCCGTTTGACGCGGGCACCGCAAGCTCGGCCCTGGTGCAGCAGGGCCTGAGCATCATCGAGCAGCGCTCCTGCCAGCAGTGCCACGGTGGCCTGCTGTCGGGAAACAACGACGGCGTGAACGTGCCGGGCACCAACATCATCCAGTACCCGCCGAACCTCAGCTCGGACCCGGCGACGGGCCTGGGCTGCTGGACCGACGATCAGATCGTGCGCGCCATTCTCTACGGCATCGACAATGAGGGCGCGGTGATGTGCCCGCCGATGCCGCAGTGGGCGGACGCGGGCATGACCGACTCGGACGCGCGCGCGGTGGTCGCGTTCCTGCGCACGCTGCCGCCGGTGGTCAACAACGTGGACCAGGGGCCGTCGTGCACCTGCACGACGACCAGCGACTGCGGCAACGCGGCGTTGACGTGCGTCAACCAGATCTGCGAGCCGGGCGTGTCGCTCCCCGGCGACGCGGGCCCGAGCGACGCAGGCAGCTCCGATGCGGGCCCGAGCGACGCGGGCAACTCCGATGCGGGCTCGTTCGACGCGGGCGATTCCGATGCAGGCTCGTTCGACGCGGGCAATTCCGATGCGGGCTCGTTCGACGCGGGCAATTCCGATGCAGGCTCGTTCGACGCCGGCAATTCCGATGCGGGCACGTTCGACGCAGGCGATTCCGATGCGGGTTCGTTTGACGCCGGCAATTCCGATGCGGGCACGCTCGACGCAGGCGATTCCGATGCAGGCTCGTTCGACGCAGGTGATGACTCCGACGCGGGCGATTCCGATGCGGGTTCGTTCGACGCGGGCGATGATTCCGACGCAGGCGACTCCGATGCGGGCTCGCTCGACGCGGGCGATTCCGATGCCGGTTCGTCCGACGCAGGCGCCCCCGGTCGCCGGCCGCGGTTGCGTCGAAGCGGCTACTCCGCGCAGTAGTCTTCCACCGACTGCGCGCAGGCGGAGCTCTCTGCCGTCTGCTCGTTGGCCGTGTCGATCTGGCAGCCGGCGCCGCCGTCGGTGCTCTCGGTGGTCACGGTCGAACCGGCCACCGCGCAGACGGTGTAGAGCTTCTCGCTCGGCGCCGGGCAGTTGACCAGGCTGCAGCGGGTGTCGCTCGCGCCGCAGGCGGCGAAGCAGAGCGCGAGCGCACAGGGCAGCCAGAGAGATTCCAAGCGGCGATCTTGCGGTCGCGCGGGCGCGAACACAAGCGCGCGCTGTGCCCGGGTGGCCATGCGCTAGACGCCGAGCCAGCGCGCGAGCAACTCGAGCAGATCCTCGACGCCGAGCTGCACCGAGCAGCCGAGCGTCGCGGAGACGGCCGGCTGCTCGCAGGCGGCCAGCTGCTCGCGCCGCACGCGGGCCATCTCGGCAGAGGCGGCCGGCAGCGTCTCCGGGAGGAGCGAGCCCGCGCCGCAGCAGCCCGTCTCCGCGCCGCACAGGCGCGGCTCGCGGACGCCCTCGACCGCGGCGGCCAGGAGCGCGCGCGGCGCCGCCGTCTCGCCCAGTCCCCGCGCGAGCGAGCACGGGTCATGGAGCGCGACCGTCTCGCGCAGCTTCGGGCGCGCCCGCTGCGGATGCTCGGCCAGCGCGCGGGCGAGGTACGTCGTGATGTGCTCGGCGGCGCAGTCGTCGGGGAGCGCCGCGCCGGCCGCGGGCCAGCGCCGCCGCACGCTCTCCGCGCACGACGAAGAGAGAAAGACGATCTGCCGCGGCCGCTTCGCCGGCGCGCGCTCGACCGCTCTGAGCAGCTCCTTGCGCGTGCGCACCGCGTGGGCCGCGAACATCTCCGGATGGCCGCCCTCGATCAGGCGAGCGCCGCAGCAGAGGGCGCTCTCCGGCGCGAGCAGGAGAGGCGCGCCCAGCGCCCGCGCCACGGCGAGCGCGCGCCGCGCCGGTGTCGGACCGCGCGCGAGCGCCTCGCAGCCGACGAAGAGCATCGCCTGCGGCTCGGCCGACTCCTTCGCGCGCACCGGCCGCGGCAAGCGGGCGCGCAGGGCCTCTTCGTGGGCGAGCGCCGCCGCGGTCTCGGCGACGTCGGCGCCGCCGCTGGGCGCGCTGTGCCCTTGGGCCGCGAAGCGCATCGCCAGCCGGGCGAGCGTCTCGGGCGCGCTGCCGCCGCGCACCGAAGACGCGCGCGCCTCCTCGAGGATGGACGGCACGTCGTTGCCGTGCGGGCAGTGCGCGGTGCAGCGCAGACAGCCGGTGCAGGCGGAAAAGCTCTCGCTCGCCCGATCGCTCGCGACCGCGCCAGGAGCGGCCGCGAGGTGCGCCAGCGCCGATTTGGCCCACGGCGAGAACGCTTCGCGCGGCACCGCTTCGCTGACCGGGCAGACGTCGTTGCAGAGCTTGGGGCAGAGCAGGCAAAGCTCGCTCGAACGCGACCGGCGCTGCGGGATCATGGCCGGCCTCCGCGGAGGAGGAGCGCCCGCATCAGAGCGCCTCCTCGGAGCCGAGCGCCTCGCGCAGCCGCGCCCAGACTGGGCCCGCGCCCTCCTGCTCCCACCAGGCGCCCGCGTCGCGGAGCGCGCGCGGCCAGAGCACGCGCGCCCCGCAGCTTTGGGCCGCGTGCGCGCACTCCTCGGCGCGCGCCGAGCCCGCCGAGGTGAGCACCGCGAACGAGCCCCCCGCGTGCAGCCCGAGGAGCCGGAGCTCCGCGCCCGGCTGCTCATACTCGCGCAGCGCCCAGGCGCGCAGATCGCGCCAGCGCGCATCGACCTCGACCGACTGCGGCCCCGACGTGCCGCGGACCCAGCCGCTCGCGTCGCCGAGGTCGATCGACGGGTCGGCGGCGATCTGCCGGATGGCGCGGGCGCGATCGATGCGCGCGGTCGCCGGCCCTTCCCACGCCGCCGCGAGCACCGCGCCGCCCTCGATGGCGAGCGCGCGGGCGCGCGCGGGCGCATTTTGCGTCAAGCAGAGCCGCTCGAGCGCCTCGACCGCGCCGACCAGCGAACCCATCTTCCACGACGCCGCGAGCACATCGGCCGCGGGCAGCAGGCGCAGGGTCGCCGAGGCGATCACGCAGAGCAGCCCGCCGCCGCCGAGCGCGAGGTGATCGAGATCGGGCCCGCTCGCCGCGCGGGGCGCGAGCCGGCTCTCGGCGATGCGCCCGTCGCGCAGGAGCGCGGTCACCGAGAGGGCCGCCGTCTCGCGCCGCGACGGCGCGACGCCCCGCTCGCCGCGCGTGGGACCCGCAAGCCACGCCCCGACCGAGCCCGCGCGCACCGAGGGCAGCAGCGGGCCCAGCGTGCAGCCCGCGCGGCGCGCGGCCGTCTCGAGAGCGGCCACCGAGCAGCCGGCCTCGACGCGCGCGAGCAGGGAAGCCGGATCGATCGTCGCGATCCGGTCGAGCGCCGAGAGGTCGACCAGCGCGCCGCCCACCGGGGGCCCGAGCGGCGCGTCGCTGGCGCCGCGAACGCGCATGGGGATCCGCCGCGCGCGCAAGAGCGCCACCGCGCGCCCCAGCGCCGCGGCGCTGCTGGGCTGCACCCGGAGCGCGGCCATCGCCTCGCCGCCCGCGTCGGCCGGCGCCTCCTCGAGCACGACCTGGCAGCCGGCCGAGACCAGCTCGTCGCGCGCGGCCTGCGCGGCTCCCTGCGCGGCCGGGCTCTGCGCCGACGGGCTCACAGCAGCAGCTTTCCCGGGTTGAGGATCCCGTTGGGGTCGAAGGCCCGCTTGAGCGCGCGCAGCTGGCGCATCCCCTCGCCGTGCTCGCGCGGCAGCATCAGCTGGCGGGCGAGCCCGACGCCACTGGAGTGGGAAATCGTCGCGCCCGCGTCCAGCGCGGCCGAGAGCGCGTTCGCGAGGCACTGCTCGCTGCGCAGCTCGGCCTGCCCCAGCTCCTCGTCGAGCTCCGGCGGCGCGTGCCCGGCGCGCGGGCGAGCCCGGGCCGACTGCGCGAGCGGGCCGGCGGGGCCGACCAGCGTGAGCTCGAGCGACGCGCCTTCCAGATACGCGCAGCCGATGCGCGCGAGCAGCAGCGCCTGCGTCGAGACGGCCCGCCGGATCGCGCCCAGCACGGCCGGCAAGCGCGTCCAGGTGGCCGCGACGTCGAGCTCCTCGACGAACGCGCCGGCCGCGAAGAGCTGCGGGTGCATCGCGCCGTTGCGGTGCTCGAGCACGGCGGTGACCGCGTCGCCCGTGAGCACCTCGCCCGCGCCCGCGTCGACGCAGATGCGCCGCGCGAGGCCCGCCTCCTCGGCCGCCTCGTCGAACGCGCGGCCACCGTGGCCATCGAACTGGAACGCGAGCAGCGCGCCGCCGCCGAGCGCCTCGGCGAGGCCGTTGAGCACCCACGGCATGCGCAGCGCCGCCCGGAGCAGCTCCTGCTGCCCCGAGTGGAGCAGCGCGCGCAGCGGGGCCGGCAGCGCGTGATCGCCCACGTGCGCGCCGGCGAGCCGCGACGAGAGCGGGTCGAAGAGCCGCCCGACCGACGGCCGCAGCCCCGCGCGCAGCACCGCCTGGAGCGCGCGCATGCCGTGGGCCATCGAGCCGCAGCGCAGGCCGAGCTGCACCCGCGCGCGCGGGAACGGCGCGATGCGCAGCCGCGCCGCGGTGAAGACGGCCAGCGTGCCCTCGCTGCCGAGCAGGAGCTGCGCGAGGTCGAGGCCGCGGCTGGGCCCGTCGTGCGTGCGCAGGAGCGCGCCGGTGCCGTCGACCGCCTCGAGCGCGAGCAGCAGATCCTCCGCCTTGCCGAGCTGGCTCGACGACGGCCCGCCGCCGCGCGTGGCGAGGAAGCCGCCGACCGTCGACGCGGCCGCCCCTTCCGGCAGCCCGCCCAAGGTCATCCCGCGCGCGCGGAGCGCATCTTCCAGCCGGGCGAGATTGAGGCCCGCCTGCGCTTCCACGGTGCGGGCCGCGGCGTTGACGCGCGGCTCGGCTGCGAACCGTTTCATGTCCAGCGCGATGCCGCCGCGCGCGCAGAGCGCCGCGCCGTTGCCTCCGCCTCCGCCGCCGATGGGCACCAGCGGGATCTTCTTCTCGTTGGCGAACTGCACCGCCGCCTGGACCATCCCGACGTCGGAAGGCCAGGCGACCAGCGCGGGCGTCCAGCGGGCCTGCCCGGCCATCCTCGCCAGCGAGAGCCGCGGCCACGCATCTTGAGACGCGGCCCAGAGATCGTTGGGCGCCGTCGACACCGCCGCGGCGCCGAGCTTCGCGCCCAGCTCGCGCGCGAGCTCCCGCCCCTCCCGCGTCGCCGCCGGCAGAGGGACGGTCACCGCGCGCTAGCCCTTCGCTTCGCCGAGCTCCGCCTTCTTCGCGGTGCTCTTGATCTGCAGCTCGTTGAGCTGCCCCTCGGTGACCTCGTTGGGCGCGTCGGTCATGAGGTCGGTCCCCTTCTGCGTCTTGGGGAACGGGATCACATCGCGCAGGCTCTCCGCGCCCGTCAGCAGCATCGCCAGGCGATCCATCCCGAGCGCGATGCCCCCGTGCGGCGGCGCGCCGTAGCGCAGCGCCTGCAGGAGGAAGCCGAACTTCTGCTCCGCCTCTTCGGCCCCGATGCCCATCGCCGCGAAGACGCGCGCCTGCACCACCGGATCGTGCAGGCGGATCGAGCCGCCGCCGATCTCGACGCCGTTGAGCACGCAGTCGTAGCGGTGGCAGAGCACCTGGCCGGGGTCGGTCTCGAGGAACGGCACGCTCTCGTCGTGCGGACGGGTGAAGGCGTGGTGCGCGGCGGCCCAGCGGTGCGCCTCGTCGTCGTACTCGAACAGCGGCGGGTCGACCACCCAGAGGAAGTTCCACGAGTTCGGATCGGTCGGGTCCTTGGGGCCGAACTCGGGGATGAGGCCGAGCTTCTTGCCCAGGTGCAGGCGCAGGTTCGCCATCACCGTGTGGACCTGCGACTCCTTGCCGAACTGGAAGAGGAGCAGATCGCCGGCGCCCGCGCCGCAGGCGGCGTTGATGGCCGCGCGGGCCTCGGCCGTGATGGTCTTGGCGAGCGGGCTCTGCGTCCAGTTGCCCGCCTCGTCGACCTTGGCGCGGGCGAGCCCCTTGCTGCCCATCCCCTTGACGAACTCCTCGAGCTTGTCGGTCTCGGTGCGGGAGAAGTTGGCCGACGCGGGCACCTTGATCGCCTTGATGATCTGGCCCGGCTTCACCTTGGGCTGGCCTTCCGCGAGCAGCGGCTCCCAGAGCGGCACGCCGCAGCCCTTGTGCGCGCCGACGATCTCGGTGAGGTCGACGTGCTTCATCCCGAAGCGCAGGTCCGGCTTGTCGTTGCCGTAGTCGCGCATCGAGTCGGCGAACTTCATCCGCGGGAACGGCGCCGGGATGGTCACGCCCAGCACTTCCTTCCAGAGCGTCGTCACCAGCTGCTCGACGGCGGCGAAGATGTCGTCCTGGGTGACGAACGACATCTCGATGTCGATCTGCGTGAACTCCGGCTGGCGATCGAGGCGCAGGTCCTCGTCGCGGAAGCACTTGACGATCTGGAAGTAGCGGTCGAAGCCCGCGACCATGAACAGCTGCTTGAACAGCTGCGGGCTCTCGGCGAGCGCGTAGAACTTGCCCGGCGAGAGGCGCGACGGCACCAGGAAGTTGCGCGCGCCGCCCGGCGTGTACTTGACGAGGAACGGCGTCTCCAGCTCGAGGAAGCCCAAGGCTCCCAGCGTGGTGCGCGTGATCAGGTTCATCTTCGAGCGGCGCATCAGCGACTTCTGCAGCGGCGCGCGGCGCAGGTCCAAGTAGCGGTGGGTGAGCCGCTTCTCTTCGGCCGTATCGACCTTGTCTTCAATGGGAAAGGGAACGGGTTCACTTTTGTTGAAGATGGTCAGCTGCGAGGCGTGGACCTCGATCTCGCCGGTGGCGAGCTTCGGGTTCTTGTTGGTGCCGCGCGAGACGACCTTGCCGCGCACGCCGACGCAGTACTCGAGCCGCAGCTCGTGCGCGGTGCTCTGCACGGCCGGGTCGGTGTCCTCCTCGAAGACGACCTGCGTGAGCCCTTCGCGGTCGCGGAGATCGATGAAGACCGCGCCGCCGTGATCGCGCCGGTTCGAGACCCAGCCGAAGAGGATGACTTCGCTGCCGATGTCCTGGGCAGAGAGGGCGCCGCAGGAGTGGGTGCGCTTCAGCTCTTTGATGAATTCGGGCACGCGTGCTCCTCGAAGAAGACGGGGGTCGGGTACCACGTCTTGGCGCGTCGAGGAAGTATCTCGCCGAGGCACGTGCGGCTCGGTGGAGGCTCGCTTCGGGTGTCGGCTCGGCCTTGGACCCGATCTCGTTTTCCGTGCTCGCTGCTCGGTGCCCGCAAGGGGCACCTGCGCGGCTGTGCGCGGCAAAACGAGATCGGGCTCCCGCGGCCTTTCGTCGCCTCGGGCGAGCGTCGCGAGCGGCGCGTGCATCTGCGGATGCTGCTCGTCGCGCCGGGCGTGGGACGGGAGGGTGGCGTCTTCTCGGGGCCCGCGGTTCGGGACGGGGTTGGGATGGTGGAAAATGGTTGTGTTTGGCAATTGATTTCATTTTGATGCGCGGCACGGGCTTGGGGGGCCCTTGCGCTCCTCTCGCCTTTGGGTGCCGGCCGCATTTCGCGGGCGGCTTTGCGATGGAGAGGGGCATGGCAAAGAAGAAGAAGGCGCGGTTGGGGGTGGAGATGGGGCTCTTGCTGGCCGACGCGCAGCGGGTGGCCAAGGCGGCCAAGAAGTATGCGCGGCAGCTGGCGCGGCTGGGGATCACCGAGGCAGATCGGAGCGAGCTCGAGGGGCTGATCGCGCAGGCGCGGGTGCGGCTGGCGAATCGGCCGGGGCCGGTCAGCCTCGAGGGGGTCCGCCGGCAGCTTCAAGACCAGCTGCGGCTCTACCGGGTCTCCGCCGCCTTTGTCGCGGAGCGGCCGGGGCATTCGGATGCGAATGCGCGGCGGGCGCTCAAGCCGTTCGGCGAGTTTCCCTCGCGGGATGCGCTGCTCAAGAGCTACATCGACGGCCTGCCCTCGGCCGTCGCGAGCTACAGCGCACAGCTGGCGCAGCGGGGCTTCTCTCGCGCGCAGCAGGCGCAGCTGGAGAGCGCCGTCGCCGCGTTCCTCGCGGCGCTGCAGGCCCGCGGCGCCCTGCTCGGCGAAGCGCGCGCGGAGCGGGACGAGACCGACTCGCTGCTCGCCCAGCTGCGCGAGCAGGTGAGCTATCTGCGCAAGGCCGGGCACGCCGCGCTCTACGGGCAGAAGTCCTCGTCGGAGTTCGATCGGCTGGTGGCGCCGAAGAAGAAGCCGGCCAAACCGGTCGCGACCGCTCCGGCCTAGAGCTGGAGCCAAAGGCAGGGCGAGGCGGCCGGGTCGGAACCCGATCCGGCCGCCTCGGAAACCGATTGGACCGCTTCGGAACTCGATCCGGCCGCGCGGGAAACCGATCCGGCCGCTTGGGAAACCGATCCGGCCGCGAGGCAAACCGATCCGGCTGCGGGGGAAGCGAACCCTGGCGCTGCGCGCTTGGCTCTCACCGCAAGGCTTCGGTCGCGCGCAGCTCTTTTGCGCGCCCAGCGGGAGAGCGGCGATGGGAAAGCGCGTGTTGATCGTGGGCGGCGTGGCGGGCGGGGCCTCGGCCGCGGCGAGGCTGCGGCGGCTCGATGAGGGGGCGGAGATCGTCATCTTCGAGCGGGGGCCGGACGTCTCGTTCGCCAACTGCGGCCTGCCCTACTTCGTCGGCGGCGTCATCGAGGAGGAGCGGTCGCTGCACGTCGCCTCGCGCGAGCTGTTCCGAGACCGTTTCGCCATCGACGTGCGCGTGCGGCACGAGGCGCTCTCCATCGACCGGGCGCGGCGGACGCTGCGCGTGCGCGATCTCCGCGATGGCGCCGAGCGGGACGAGCCCTACGACGCGCTGGTCCTCTCGCCGGGCGCGGCGCCCCTCCGGCCGGCCGGCATCGGCGCGGAGCTGCCCGGCGTGTTCACCGTGCGGACCATCGGCGACGCGGTGCAGATGCGCGGCTTTCTCGCGAGCGGCGCGCGCCGGGACGCGGTGGTGGTGGGCGGCGGCTTCATCGGCCTGGAGATGGCGGAGAACCTCGCGCACCGCGGGCTGCGGGTGGCGATCCTCGAGCAGTCGGACCAGCTGCTCGCGCCGCTCGACCCGGAGCTGGCCCGCTTCCTCGAGGAGCAGCTGGCCGCGGCCGGCGTCGAGCTGCGGCTGGGCGAGGGGCTGCGCGAGATCGCCGCGTTCGAGGGCCGGCTCGCCGTGCAGACAGACCGCGGGCGCGCGCTGCCGGCCGATCTGGTCGTGCTCGCGCTCGGCGTCAAGCCCGAGGTTCGCCTGGCGGCCGAAGCGGGGCTCGAGCTGGGCGGGCGCGGCGGCATCCGGGTCGACGCGGGGATGCGCACCAGCGACGCGAACATCTACGCGGTCGGCGACGCGGTCGAGGTGCGCGGCGCGGTGCTCGACCAGCCCGCGCTGGTCCCGCTCGCCGGGCCGGCCCATCGCCAAGGGCGCGTCGCGGCCGAGCGGATCGCCGGTAAGCCGTCCGAGTTTCGCGGCGTGCAAGCGACGGCCATCGTGCACGCCTTCGGCCTGACCGCGGCCACCACTGGCGCGAGCGAGAAGGCGTTGCGCCGCGCGGGCCGGAGCGACTTCGCGGCCGTCTATCTCCACCCCGGCCACCACGCTGGCTACTACCCGGGCGCGCAGCCGCTCCACCTGAAGCTCGTCTTCGAGGTGCCAGGCGGCCGCATCCTCGGCGCGCAGGCGGTGGGCCGCGAAGGGGTCGACAAGCGCATCGATGTCATCGCCGCGATGCTGCAGCTGGGCGGTTCGGTGCGCGATCTGGCCGAGGCGGAGCTCTGCTACGCGCCGCAGTTCGGCAGCGCGAAGGACCCGGTCAACCTCGCCGGCATGCTGGCGGTGAATGTGCTCGAGGGGGAGATGCCGCTCGCCGACGGTGCGCGCCTCGCGGAGAGCTCGGCCCTGCTCCTGGACGTCCGCGAACCGGCCGAGGTGGCGCGCGCGGCGTTCCCCGGCGCGCTGAACATCCCGCTGCACCAGCTGCGCGCGCGCCTCGGCGAGCTGCCTCGCGATCGGGAGATCTGGGTCGCTTGCGCCGCCGGCCAGCGCGGCTACTTCGCCCAGCGGATCCTGATGCAGCGAGGATTCCAGGTGAAGAACCTCTCGGGCGGAGCGCAGACCTGGCTGCGGCCAGCGAAGAGCCCGGCGGCGGAGCAGCCGTAGAGCGCTCCGCCGCGCTCGCCGCCCGGGCGGCTGGAGAGGCCCGCTCCCAGCTCGCGACGCTGGCGCTTACTTGCCGGCCCCCTTCGGCGTGCCGCGCGAGAAGAGCGACCAGAAGCCGCCGCCGCTCGGCTGCGCCGCGCCCGTTTTTCCCTCTTCCCGGCAGCGGCAGCGCTCCGACTTGGGCACGCCCGCGAGCACCTGCTCGGCGTGGGCACCGCATCCGCTCCAGGTCGGCTTTCCGCAGCCGCGGCACGTCGTTCGAACACACATGGGCTCTCCTCGCGGCGCCAAGGCCGCCTGTTTCCCGTTGAGAGCCGCGCGGCGCGCGCGAGGGTTCGCGCGGGCGCGTGATTGTGCCGCACCCCGGTCCTGCGCGGCCGCGCGCCCCCGAGCGATGGCTACAGTGGACGAGATGACGCCCCCCGATTCCGAGCTGCTGGCCTCCATCCGCGAAGGCGACGCGCGCGCGCTCGAGGAGCTGCTCGCCCGCTACGAGCCACAGGTCTACCGGTTCGGCCTGCGCATGTGCGGCAACGAGGAGGACGCGCGCGACGTGTTGCAGGAGACGCTGCTGGCGGCGTTCCGCGGCGCGCGGGAGTTTCGCGGCGAGGCGCGCCTGTCGACGTGGCTGTTCCAGGTGGCGCGCAGCTTCTGCAGCAAGGCGCGGCGGCGCGGCGCAGACGAGCCGGTGCGCCACGAGCCGCTGCAGGGGGTCGAGGCGAGCGCCGTGGCCGACCGCGGTGAGCCGCCCGACGCGCGCGCGCACGCGAGCGAGGTCGGCCGCGCGCTGCAGGAGGCGCTCTCGTCGCTTCCGGAGGCGAGCCGGGAAGTGGTGGTCCTGCGCGATGTCGAGGGGCTCTCGGCGGAAGAGGCCGCCAGCGTCCTGGGCATCGAGGTGCCTGCGCTCAAGAGCCGGCTGCACCGCGCCCGCGTCGAGCTGCGCGAGAAGCTCGCCTTCCTGCTCGAGCCGGAAGAGGGCGAGCCGGTGCCCTGCCCCGAACTCGCCCAGGAGCTCGCGGCCTATGCCAGCGCCGAGATCGATCAGGCCACCTGCGCGGCCATCGAGGCGCACCTGGCGCGCTGCGCGAGCTGCGGGCGGGCGTGCGACCGGCTGCAGAGCAGCGTCTCGCTCTGCAGCGCGCTCCCCGGCGGCGCGGTGCCTGCGCGGGTGCAAGCCGAGGTCCGCGGCGCGCTGCAGGCGGCGCTGCGCGCGACCGCGTAGGAAGCGGGACCGGCGCCCTCTGGGAGGCAAGCCTTGCCCGCGCGCGCGGCTTGCCCTATCACCCACGCCGTGCGCGCGACCCTCAACGGCGAGCCTGTCGATCTGCCGGACGGCCTCACCGTCGCGGGGCTGCTTCTGCACCTCAAGCTGCGCGCCGAGCGCGTCGCCGTCGAGCGCAACGGCGCGGTGGTCAAGCGCGCGCGGCACGCAGAAGAGCCGCTCGCGGCGGGCGACGTGCTCGAGGTGGTCTCGTTCGTTGGCGGCGGCTAGCCGCTTCCCGTTCGCAGTCGGCAGATGGGTTGTCGAAAGGCATGCAAATGGCGCACGACGAATCGCTGGTGCTCGCAGGCCGCAGCTTCCGCTCGCGCTTGGTGGTGGGCACGGGGCGCTACGCGGACTTTCCCACCATGCAGGCGGCGCTGGTCGCGAGCGGCGCGGAGATGGTCACGGTGGCGGTGCGCCGGCTCGACTTGAAGGCGACCGGAGAAGCTTCGCTGCTGCACTGGATCCCGAAGGGCATGATCCTCCTGCCCAACACCGCGGGCTGCTACACCGCCGACGACGCGGTGCGGACCTGCCGGCTCGCGCGCGAGATGCAGATCGGCGGCGAGAAGCCGCTGGTGAAGCTCGAGGTGCTCAGCGACCCGAAGACGCTCTTGCCGGACGGCGAGGAGACGCTGGCGGCCGCGAAGATCCTCGTGAAGGAGGGCTTCGATGTGCTGCCCTACACCAGCGACGACCCGGTGCTCGCGCGCAAGCTCGAGGACGCGGGCTGCGCCGCGGTGATGCCCCTCGGCGCGCCGATCGGGAGCGGCCTCGGCCTGCGAAATCCGTATGCGCTGCAGATGATCCTCGAGCACGCGAAGGTGCCGGTCATCGTCGACGCGGGCGTGGGCACCGCCAGCGACGCGGCGCTCTGCATGGAGATGGGCGTGGCGGGCCTGCTCATCAACACGGCCATCGCCTGCGCGACCGACCCGGTCTCGATGGCCACGGCGATGCGGCTGGCCACCGAGGCGGGCCGGTTGGCGTTCCGCGCCGGGCGCATCCCGCGCAAGCTGTACGGGAACGCGTCGAGCCCGCTCGGCGGCGTGATCGGCGGCGCGCCCGCGCGGTCGTGAGCAGGTGTTTCGCGTTCTCCTGATCAGCGAGGACGGCCGGGGCGTCGCCGAGGCGCTGCGGGCGCTCCCGCGCGGCGCGGCGGCGGTGCAGTTGCGCGCGCCAGGGCTCGAGGCGGGCGCCCTGCTCGTCCGCGCTCGCGCGCTGCGGCCCGTCTGCGCAGAGCTGGGCGCGCCGCTGCTCATCAACGACCGGGCCGACGTGGCGCTGGCGTGCGGCGCCGACGGGGTCCACCTGCCCGGCCGCGGACTGGCGGCGGCGGACGTCCGCGCGCTCTTCGCGAGGCGCGATCGGCCGGTGTGGATAGGCCGCTCCTGCCACAGCGAGGCCGAGGTGGCGCAGGCCGCGCGCGAGGGCGCGGACTACGCGCTCTTCAGCCCGGTCTGGGAGGTGCCGGGCAAGGGGCCGTCGCAGGGACTGGCCGCGCTCTCCCGCGCCGCGCGCGCGGCGAAGCTGCCGGTGCTCGCGCTCGGCGGCGTCACGCCCGAGAACGCCGCGTCGGCGCTGCGGGCGGGCGCGAGCGGGGTCGCCTGCCTGCGCGCGGTGCTGCGCGCGAGCGATCCCGCGGCCGCCGCGCGCGCTCTCTGGCAGGCGGTGTCCGCGTGAACCCGCCCAGGGCCTCGATGCGTCCAGCTCTCCTGCCCTGCCGCGCGCGCGCGATCCGCAGCGCGGCGCTCGCGCTGTGCGGCGCGCTGCTCGCGCTCGCGACCACCGCCCGCGCGGACGACACGCGCTACCAGGACTATCCGGTCGGCTCGCGCGCGATGGTCTTCGGCGGCGCCTACGCGGCCATCTCCGACGATCCGTCGGGCCTGACCTACAACCCGGCCGGGATGGTCGACACGCACAAGCTGAACGTGAGCGTCTCGGCCTCGCTCTACGGCTTCGAGCGGCAGGGACGGCCCAACACCCAGCTCATCGACGGCGCCACCTTCTCGCTGGCGACGCTCGCGTCGGTGAACGTCATCCCCGGCGAGGCCGGCTCGGTCAAGGGCTTCGGCGAGGAGACCGACCAGGGCTCGAAGTACGCCTACGGGCTCGACATCACCGTGCCGAGCTTCCGCACCTACGGCACCGATTCGAGCGGCGCGACGCTGCTGAACACGCACGTCGTCGACCGGACCTTCGACGCGGCGGCCGGCTTCGCGATGCGCATCGACCGGCGCTGGAGCGTGGGCGCGGCGGTGCACTTCAACCTGCGTATCTTCGACGACACCGAGGACGCGCTGGTGACCAACGCGCCCGCCAACACGCACGTCGGCGACTACCACGCGGAGGCGGCCTTCTCGAACGCGGCGCTCTCTCTCACGCTCGGCGGCAAGCTGCGGCTCGACGACGGCTGGCTCCTCGGCGCGTCGATCGCGACGCCGGGCGTGCGCGTCTACTCGGCCGGCTCGGTGCAGCTGCAGGATGTCGTCACCGATTCGAGCGTCACGCCGACGCAGACGACCGTGAGCCTGGTCAATCCCACCGCCGTCGAGAGCATGACCGGCGTGCCCCTGGTGCTGCGCCTGGGCGCGGCGAAGGTGGTCCCGAAGAGGTGGACCGCGAGCGCGCAGCTGACCTTCGATGCGCCGACTTCGTACGACCGCTTCCAGCTCGACCCGAGCGTCGCGCAGCGGCTGCAGCTGCAGACGCACGTCGCGCGCCACGGCGTGCTCAACGGGAACCTCGGCGGCGAGTACCTGGTGGGCGACTCGGTCGCGCTCGGCCTGGGCTTCTTCACCGACTTCACCAGCGCGCCGGCGCTGCAGAGCAACCCCGACGGCTCGATCGTCGCCGGCACCAGCCACCTCGATCACGTGTCGCTCTACGGCGGCACGGCCAGCGTGGCCCTGCTCGGCCAGTACTCGTCGACGCGAATCGGCCTGTCGGTGAGCTACGGAACCGGCGACGAAGCGGTGCCGAACGATCCGACCGGCATCTCGAACCCGAACGCCTTCACCGAGTCGCCAGTCAACCAGCTCATGCTCTACGTCTTCGTCGGCGGCTCCTTCGCCTACTAGTGAGCCGCGGGGCACCGGTGGGGGCGGCCGGGCTCAGACAGGTCCTCGCTCTGACGCAGAAAGTGGATCAGGAGCACGTCGGAGGAGTCGACTGCGGAACTCGCCCGGCCGCCCCCACCGGCTACCCCGCGGCTCTGTCCGGACGAAAAAACCTCCGCGAGGTTTCTTCCGGATTCGACTCGCGGTGGCGCGGCGTCGCGGCTTTAGCGTGGGGCGCCGACTTGCTCGAGGAACGAGGCGCTGCGAGGCGTGCGGCCGAGCTGGTGGAGCAGGAAAGCTGCGAGGGCGAGGCCGGCTTGGGCGGAGGCTTCTTCGAAGGCGCGGGCGTCGGCGGGGCGGCCGCTGCCGTCGGCGGATTCGGGGGCGTCGGCGCCGGCGAGGCCGCGCTGCTGGAGCTGTTCGAGCACCGCTCGAGCGCCTCGGCTGAGGGCGAGCGCGCCCGGCGGCGTGCAGCGCGCGCAGACGAGGCCGCCGGCTGAAGGGTCGAGCGAGGCGCGGCCGGGCGGGACCTCTTCGCCGCAGCGGGCGCAGGCGTCGAGCTGCGGCGCGAGGCCCGATGCGCCGAGGAAGGTCAGCTCGACCGCGCGCAGCCGGGCCGAGGTGGCGGGCGCGCGGGCGAGCCTTCCGAGAAAGCCGGCGAGCGCTTCGAAGAGGCCGTCGGCCGGCTCGTGCTCGCGGGTCAGGTCGTGGGCCAGCTCGGCGGCGTAGCCGGCGTGGGCGAGCCGGTGCAGGTCGTCGCGCAGGCCGGAGTGGGCCTCGACCACGTTCGACTCGCGCAGGCTGAGCAGCTGCGCGCCCGCGCGGGCCGCGACCAGCACTTCGCAGAGCTGGAAGGGTTCGAGCGCGCCGCCGAAGCGGCGCTTGCTCGAGCGGGCGCCGCGCGCGAACACCGCGATGCGGCCACGGCCGCGCGCGAGCATCTGCACCACCTGGTCGCTCTCGCCGTACGGCAGCGCGCGCAGCACCAGCGCGGAGAGCCGCTCCGCCCGCAGATCCATCGAGGCCGCCTCTTTAGACGCCTCGCTACTTGTGCGCCGGCACAGCGGGCGAGGTCGGCGGCGCGAACTCATCGATGGCGAGCGGCTGCGGCCCGGGCACGATGCCGGCGATGTCCGGGTCGACGCCGTCGTCGAGGACGCGCCCGTCCTTCTCCTTCTGGCGCTGCTCTTTCTTCTCGGCCTTCTCGCGCTTCTTCTCCTCGCGCGCGAGCTCCTTCTGCCGTTTGCTGGGTCCAGTGTTGCGGTACATGATCGACCTCCAGAGCAGATGGTTCTAGTCGCAAACGGCGCCGTTCGCGAGAGAAAGCAGGAGAGCCGCGCCTGGCGCGGTCCGGCGCGCGTTGCAAACCGGCCCGGGAACGTCAGCGAAGGAAGTTGAGCGGGTCCTGCGGATGGGCCGCGACGCGCACCTCGAAGTGCACGTGGGGGCCGGTGGCGTTGCCGGTCGCGCCGACCTTCGCGATGGGCTGGCCGCGCTGGACATGGTCGCCGCGCGCGACCAGGTTCTCGCTGTTGTGCGCGTAGACGGTGATCAGGTCGCCCGCGTGCTCGACCAGGATGATCTGGCCGTAGCCGCGCTGCTCGCCGGCGAAGAGGACCGTGCCGTCGGCGGCCGCGACGATGGGCGTGCCCTTCGGCGCGGCGAGGTCGAGCCCGTCGTGGTGCTCGCTGCCGCGCTGGCCGAAGGCGGAGAAGATCACGCCGCGCACCGGCCAGAGCAGGCGCGGCGTGGCCCCGTCCCGCTGCTCCACCGTGAGCCCGCCGCCGCGGCGCGCAGAGGAGTCGTCCAGCGCGGGCGAGGCCGGCGCCGCCGAGCCGGCTCCGCGCCCGGGGATGAAGAGCGAGCGGCCCACCTCGAGCTGGGTCGGGTCGTCGATGCCATTCTCGGTCTGCAGCTCCTCGACCGGCACCCCCTCCTTCAGCGCGATTCGATAGAGCGTCTCGCCGGGCGCGACCACGTGCGTGTGGCCAGCGTGCACCGGCTGCGGCACCAGCGGAACCTCGGAGCGGCGCTCGCCATGGATGCAGGCGAGCGAGAAGAGCTGGACCGCCAGGATCGCGCCCAGCCGCGCCAGGCGCGGGCCGGAAGCAGGCAGCGCCCGCGCAGAGAGAGCGGGCAGACCGTCTATCGCTTCAGTCCGGGCAGCTCCCACGTCGCGATCTCCTCGACGAGCGCCTCTTCGGTGAGGTCCAGGTGCAGCGGGGTCACCGAGATGAGGCGGTCGTCGTAGACCGCGTCGCAGTCGCTTCCGGGGACCCGCTCGTGCGCCTGCTCGTCGCCCCCGATCCAGTAGTACGCGCGGCCGCGAGGGTCCACTTTCTGGACGACCGCGGCCGAGTAGCTGCGCTTGCCCAGCCGCGTCGCGCGCGCGCCGAGCGGCTCGCCGGCCGGCACGTTCACGTTGAGCAGATGGCCGCGCGGGAAGTGGCGCGAGAGCAGCTGCGGCGCGAGCGCGCAGGCGAACCTGGCCGCGTGCGAGTAGTCGAGCTTGCCGCGGCCGACCAGCGAGACGGCGAACGAGCGGAACCCGAGGATGGCGCCCTCGCGCGCGGCGGCCACGGTGCCTGAGTAGTGCACATCCTGCGCGAGGTTCGGGCCGCGGTTGATCCCGCTCGCGATCAGGTCGGGCGGCTTGTCCTTCAGCAGGTGGTTCACCGCGAGGTAGACCGCGTCGGTCGGCGTGCCGTCGACCGCGTAGCGCGCGATCTCCCCGCGCGCGCCCCACGGCGGCACCTCTTCGATGCGCAGCGGCCGGTGCAGCGAGATGGAGTGGCTGGTCGCGCTCTGCTCGCGATCGGGCGCGCAGACGATCACCGTGCCCAATTCGCCCAGCGCCTCGGCGAGCGCCCGCAGGCCCGGGGCCTCGACGCCGTCATCGTTGCTCAAGAGAATGCGCATCGAGCCTTGCCTTCCGTCATCCAAGAGCTGCCAAAACAGCGATACTCGCTCCATGCCCCGCCGTCCCCAGCATGAAGATCAACACGACAGCGGCACCGCCGTCGCCGAGCGCGAGCGGGTCCGCACCGCCCGGCCGCGCATGTGGCGCGTGCTGCTCCACAACGACGACTTCACCACGCAGGAGTTTGTCATCGAAGTGCTGGTGGGGATCTTCAACAAAGAGCGCCCCGAGGCGGAGGAGCTGATGCTCGAGGTGCACTTCCGTGGCGTCTGCGTCGCTGGCGTGTACACTCGAGAGGTGGCGGAGACCAAGGTGGACGCAGTCGAGAAGCTCGCCCAGGCGAACGAGTTTCCCTTCCTGGCGACGATGGAGCCCGAAGGCCGCGAGGACCGCGGCGGGCCCGAACAGTAATTCCGATGAGGACGCACCCATGGCTTTGAGCATCACCAAGGAGTTGGAGTCGACGCTGCGGATGGCCATCGCCGAGGCGAAGGCGCGGCGGCACGAGCACGTCACGCTCGAGCACCTGCTCTACGCGCTCCTGCGCGATCCGGTGGCGGCGCGGCTGCTCAAGATCTGCGGCGTGCGCCCGGCCGAGCTGCGCCGCGAGCTCGAGCAGCACATGGACGAGACGCTCGATTCGCTGCCCGAGGGCGTCGAGCGCGAGCCGGAGCAGACGGTGGCGTTCCAGCGCGTGCTGCAGCGGGCGGCGATGCAGGTGCAGTCGTCGGGCAAGGAGCAGATCGACGGCGGCAATGTGCTCATCGCCATCTTCCGCGAGCGCGAGTCGCACGCGGTCTACCTGCTCGAGCGGCAGGGCGTGACGATGCTGGGCCTGCGGCGCGCCATCGCGCATGGGCCGATCAAGGTCCGCGATCCGGACGCGCTCAAGCCGGTCGATGAAGAGGAGGCGGACGAGGCGGAGAGCGACGACGACGATGAGTCGCAGCGCGCCCACCCGGTGGGCGACGACGAGGACGGCGAGGTCGCCGACGATCCGCTCGCGGCCTACACGGTCGACCTGATCGCGCGCGCCGCCGCCGGCAAGATCGATCCGTTGATCGGCCGCGCCAACGAGCTGGAGCGGACCATCCAGGTGCTCTGCCGCCGCCGCAAGAACAACCCGATCTTCGTCGGCGAGAGCGGCGTGGGGAAGACCGCCATCGCCGAGGGCCTCGCGCTGCGGCTGCACGCGAACGAGGTGCCCGACGTGCTCAAGGGCGCCCCGCTCTACTCGCTCGACCTGGGCGCGCTGATGGCCGGCACCAAGTTCCGCGGCCAGTTCGAGGAGCGGCTCAAGGGCGTGATCAAGGCCCTGCAGGAAAAGCCGGGCTCGATCCTCTTCATCGACGAGATCCACATGCTCGTCGGCGCGGGCGCGACCTCGGGCGGCAGCATGGACGCCTCGAACCTGCTCAAGCCGGCGCTCGCCGACGGGACGCTGCGCTGCATCGGCTCGACCACGTTCCAGGAGTTCAAGGCGTCGTTCGACCGCGACCGCGCCCTCTCGCGCCGCTTCCAGAAGATCGAGATCCTCGAGCCGACGCAGGCCGAGGCGGTGCTGATCCTCCAGGGCTTGAAGAGCCGTTACCAGGAGCACCATGGGGTCACCTACTCGGACGACGCGCTCACCGCGGCGGTCGAGCTGGCGGCCAAGCACCTGAAGGATCGGCATCTCCCCGACTCGGCGATCGACGTGATCGACGAGGCCGGCGCGGCCGAGCGGCTTAAAGTTGCGGCCGATCGCGTGCAGATGATCGACGTCGCCCAGATCGAAGCGGTTGTCTCGAAGATGGCGCGCGTGCCGGCGCGGACCATCTCGAAGGACGACAAGTCCTCGCTGCGCGATCTCTCCACCGAGCTGCGCAAGGTCGTCTACGGGCAGGACGCGGCGATCGAGTCGATCGCGTCGTCCATCCTGCTCGCGCGCTCCGGCCTCGGCTCGCCGACCAAGCCGATCGGCAGCTTCCTCTTCTCGGGCCCCACCGGCGTCGGCAAGACGGAGCTGGCCAAGCAGCTCGCGCGCATCCTGGGCGTGCCGCTCATCCGCTTCGACATGTCCGAGTACATGGAGAAGCACACGGTGAGCCGCCTCATCGGCGCGCCGCCCGGCTACGTCGGGTTCGACCAGGGCGGTCTGCTCACCGACGCCATCCGCAAGAGCCCGCACGCGGTGCTGCTGCTCGACGAGGTCGAGAAGGCGCACCCGGACCTGTTCAACATCCTGCTCCAGGTGATGGACCACGCGACGCTCACCGACAACAACGGGCGCGCGGCCGATTTCCGGCACGTGGTGATCATCTACACGACCAACGCGGGCGCGCGGGAGATGTCGGCGGGCCGCATGGGCTTCGGCGGCGGCGGACCGAACTTCGCGGTCACCGGCACGCAGGTCGGCGCCAGCAACGAGAGCTTCTCCATCGACGGCGGCAAGGGCGGCGCAGCCAAGCAGGCCATCGAGCGCACCTTCAGCCCCGAGTTCCGCAACCGCCTCGACGCGTGGGTCGCCTTCTCCTCGCTGCCAACCGACGTGATCGAGAAGATCGTCGACAAGCAGATCGACGAGCTGCGCGCGCAGCTGGTCGAGAAGAAGGTCGTGCTCCAGCTGACCGAGCCGGCGCGGCTGTGGCTCGCGGAGCACGGCTTCTCGCCCGCGTTCGGCGCGCGCCCGATGGGGCGCCTGATCCAGCAGAGCGTGAAGAAGCCGCTAGCCGAGCGGATCCTCTTCGGCGAGCTGCAGGGCGGCGGCACCGCGACGGTCGATGTCGACAAGGGCGAGCTGATCATCCGCGCCGAGGCCGGCGCGCCCGACCCGGCCGCAGCAGCGCCTGCGTCCGCCGACAAGCCAACCGCACAGGCTTAGAAGCGCTCGCGCGATGGCGAGCCTTAGGTCACGTCGCCGTCGGCCTGGCCGCGGGGCGGCGTTTCGCGCAGCGCGAGACGCCGCCTCGTCTCGTCTGGACGATGCTCTACTTCTCGACGCTGGCGATGGCGCCCGACCTGGACGCGCTCGGCTTCCGCTTCCACGTGCCCTACTCCGCTCCCTTCGGGCACCGCGCTCCACTCGCTGGTCGTGGCGCTCCTCGTCGGCACCGTCTTCGGATACGCATTCGCGCGCGACCGCTCCCCGCGCGGCCCGGCGGCTCGCGCGATCCTCTGGTCGGTCGCGGTTGTGGCGACGCACGGGCTGCTCGACGCGATGACCGACGGCGGCCTCGGCGTCGCGCTCTTCTGGCCGTTCACCCACGAGCGCTACTTCCTGCCCTGGCGGCCTATCCCGGTCGCGCCGATCGGGCTGGGCATGCTCTCGAAGCGCGGGATCTGCGTGCTGGCCTTCGAGGTGGTCGCGTCGCTGCCGCTGCTCGTCTACGCGTTCTGGCCGCGGCGCACGATTCGTCCGACAGCCGCGGCGCCCGCGCAGACTTAGGGGCTCAGAGATCCGCCCCACCGCTTGGAGCGTCCCCGAGACCAGTTCGCGGCGAAGCGCGGGCTGCATCGCATCCCCCCACTTCTGCGCGCGGAGTCCGGCTATTTCCCCGACCAGTTCGCCGGCCGCCGCTCGGCGAACGCCTTGAGCCCCTCGAGCCGGTCCTGCGAAAGCAGCGGCTTTTCGTACCAGGCCCGCTCGCGGTCGAGCGCGGTGTCGAGCTCGAGATCCCACGCCTCCTCGAGCGCGCCCTTGGCCGCGGCCACCGCGACTGGCGCGTTCTGCGCGATCAGCGCCGCCAGCGCGAGCGCCGCTTCCACCGACTTGCCGCTCTCCGCGACGCGCGAGACGAGGCCCATCGCGAGCGCCTCGGCCGCCTCCACGCGGCGCGCGGTGAGGATCAGATCGCGCGCGCGGCCGAGGCCGATGACGCGCGCGAGCCGCACGCAGCCGCCGCCGCCGGGGATCACGCCGATGCGCGTCTCGGTGAGGCCGAGCTGCGCGGCCGGGTCGACGACGCGCAGGTCGCACGCGAGCGCGAGCTCGCAGCCGCCGCCGAGCGCGAGCCCGTTGACCGCCGCGATCCAGGGCTTGCTGCAGCGCTCGACCGCGCGCAGTCCCGCGTGCAGCTCGACCAGCCAGCGGCGCACGTCGTCCTCGGTCCAGCCGGTGCGCTCCTTGAGGTTCGCGCCCGCGCAGAAGGCCTTGCTTCCCTTGCCGGTGATCACCACCGCGCGGATCGAAGGGTCGGCCGCGGCCCGCTCGGCCTGCGTGCGCAGCTCGGCCACCAGCGCGCGCGAGAGCACGTTCATCTGCGGCTCGCCGTCGATGGTCAGCAGCAGCGTCGCGTCGCGGCGTTCTTCGAGGAGCAGCGGCATGTTTGTTCTCCGGAGAGTCGTTCGTGGGCCGCGCGAGGGGCGCGCGCTTGTCTACGTCGCGGCCTTCGGGCTGGCGCTCTTGGCGCGGCGGCCGAGCGCAGCCTGCAGGCGCCGGCCGGTCAGCGCGTGCCCGATGTAGCGCTGCGCGAGCACGCCCGCGTCGACGAGCTTCTCGAGATCGACGCCGCTGCCGATGCCCATGTCGGCGAACATCGAGACGAGATCTTCGGTGGCGAGGTTGCCCGCGGCGCCGGGCGCGTACGGGCAGCCGCCAGTGCCGCCGATGGCCGAGTCGAAGATGCGAATGCCCAGCTCGTACGCGGCGAGGCAGTTGGCCAGCGCGGTGCCGTGCGTGTCGTGCATGTGCAGCGCGAGCTGCCCCGCGGGGACGCCCGGCTCGGCCGGCTTGCTCCCGACTGCGCCGCTGCCGCCGAGGAACAGCTGCACGATCTCCCGCGTCTGGCGCGGGTTTCCCACGCCGATGGTGTCGCCGAGCGAGATCTCCTGCGCGCCCATCGCGAGGAGTTGATTCGAGATCTCCAAGGCGCGCCGCGGGTCGACGTGGCCCTCGAACGGGCAGCCCCAGACGCAGCTGACGTACGCGCGCACGGCGATGCCCTGCGCGCGCGCGGCCGGGATGAGCTGCGAGAACTCGGCGAGCGAATCGGCGATCGGCTTGTTGGTGTTCGCCTGGTTGTGCGACTCGCTCGCGCTCATGAAGACCGCGACCTCGCGCAGGCCGCTCTCGATGGCGCGGTTCAGACCGGTGCGGTTGGGGACCAGGGCGGAGAGGCGCAGGCCCGCGGGCAGCGGCGAGGCGAGCAGCTTGCGCACCAGCTCGCCCGTGTCGGCCAGCTGCGGGATCCAGTCGGGGCGCACGAACGAGCCGACCTCGATGCGCGTCAGGCCCGCGGCGGCGAGCGCGCGCACCAGCTCGTAGCGGGCCTCGAGCGGCAGCCGCTCGGCCTCGTTCTGCAGCCCGTCGCGCGGACCGACTTCGTGGACGATGATTCGAGACGAGGGATCCACAGGCTTGGGCTCCGAGGCGCGCTCCATCGGATGCCCGGCTAGCCGCGCGGATGCACGTTCGCGCGCACCCAGCTCGCGATGTCGCGCGTGCTCGCGCCGGGCAGGAAGATCTCGGCGACGCCGAGCGCCTTGAGCGGCGCGATGTCGCCGTCGGGGATGATCCCGCCGCCGAAGATGACCACGTCGTTCGCGCCCTGGGCGCGCAGCAGCTCGATCACCGCGGGGAAGAGCGTCATGTGCGCGCCGGACATGATCGACATGCCCACCGCGTCGACATCTTCTTGAATCGCGGCGGCGACGATCATCTCCGGCGTCTGGTGCAGGCCGGTGTAGATGACCTCGAACCCCTCGTCGCGCAGCGCGCGCGCGATGATCTTGGCGCCGCGGTCGTGACCGTCGAGACCGGGCTTGGCAACGAGGATGCGGAGCTTGCGGGCAGAGTCGGACACGCGTGGTTTCTCCTTGCGCCCTCCTACCACAGCGGGGGCCGCGCGACACGAATTGGCCGGCGCTACATCCGTCCGCGCGCGCGCTCGAACAGCGCGGTCAGCTGCGCGGTGTCCCGGGTCAGCCGCGCGCCCGGGTCGAGGCGCAAGAAAGCAAGTCCGGCGAGGCGGCCCAGCTCGGCCAGCTCGCCGGGAAGGAAGTAGCGGATGCGCCAGGTGCCCGCCAGCCGCGTGCCGTCCTGGCGTACCAGCGAGCGCTCGACCACGTCGATGCGCGCGCGCGCGTCGAAGCGGCTGCGCTCGGCGACGCGGCCCAGGCCGGGCACCTGCTCGACGAAGTCAGACTCGGGCGAGGCCTCGAGCCGCAGCGGATTGTCGGTGGTGACGACGAGCCGCGCGCCGGGCCGCAGCACGCGCGCGATCTCCGCGAGCGCCGCGCGCGCGTCCTGGTGCGTGCCGAGCGCGAACGAGCTGTAGAAGCAGGTCGCGCCGCCCAGGCTCGCCCGCGCGAGCGGCAGCGCCCGAAGATCTCCGCGCAGCAGCTGTGCCTGGGGCGCCAGCTTGCGCGCTTCGTCGAGGAGCAGCGCCGACCGATCGATGCCGAGCACGCGCACGCGCCCCTGCTCGAGCAGCGGCACCAGGTGCCGCCCGTAGCCGCAGCCGAGATCCGCGACCGCCTCGCGCGGATCGGCCTCGAGCAGGCGCAGCGCGGTCTCGACGTCGTGAGCCGCGAGCCGCGACGGCGCGAGCCGCCGCGTCGTCTCCAAGAAAAGTTGATCGGCGGCGACGCTTTCGCTCGGTTCCATCGCCGCCTCGCTCTCCTGCAGGACCTAGAAGACGCCGCGCTCGCGGTATGCGCCCCAGACTTTGCGGAACACGTCGCAGACTTCGCCGAGCGTCGCGTAGGCCTTCACCGCTTGCAGCACCGGCGGCATCAGGTTCGCGCCGCCGCGGCAGGCGTCTTCCACCAGGCGCAGCGCGTCCTTCACCGCGTGCGGGTTGCGCATCCGCTTGACCGCCTGCAGGCGCTCGATCTGCTCGCGCCCGACCGACTCTTCGATCTTCAGCGTCGGGATCGGCGCCGACTTCTCGCTCTGGAACGCGTTGACCCCGACGATCTTGCGCGCGCCGCTCTCCACCTCGCGCTGGTGCGTGAACGCGCTGTCGGCGATCTCGCGCTGCGGATAGCCCTCTTCGATCGCGCGGATGATCCCGCCGAGCGATTCGATCTTCTCGAAGATCGCCATGCAGCGCTTCTCGGTCTCGTCGGTGAGGTACTCGACGAAGTAGCTGCCGGCGAGCGGATCGACCACGCGGTCGACGCCGCTCTCGTGCGCGATGAGCTGCTGCGTGCGCAGCGCGATGGTGACCGCCTCTTGCGTCGGCAGCGCGTACGTCTCGTCGAGCGAGTTGGTGTGCAGCGACTGCGTGCCTCCGAGCACCGCGGCGAGGCCCTGCAGCGCCGTGCGCACCACGTTGTTGTACGGCTGCTGCGCGGTGAGCGAGACGCCCGCGGTCTGCGCGTGCGTGCGCAGCATCATGCTGGCCGGCTTCTTCGCGCCGAACTTCTCGCGCATCACCCGCGCCCAGATGCGGCGCGCCGCACGGAACTTGGCGATCTCCTCGAAGAAGTCGTTGTGCACGTCCCAGAAGAACGAGAGGCGCGGCGCGAAGTCGTCGACGTTCATTCCCCGCTTCACGCACTCTTCGACATATCCAAAGCCGTCGGCGAGCGTGAACGCGAGCTCCTGCAGCGCCGTCGCCCCCGCCTCCCGGATGTGGTAGCCGCTGATCGAGACCGCGTGCCATTTCGGCATATGCTTGGCGGTATATTCGATCATATCGACGACTATCCGCGTCGCCGGTCGGGGCCCGACCACCCACTCCTTCTGGGCGATATATTCCTTCAACACGTCGTTCTGGATCGTCCCGCCCAGCTTGTCCTGCGAGACATTCTGCTGCTCGCCCACCGCGATATACGCGCAGAGCGCATAGATCGCGCTGGCGTTGATGGTCATGGAAGTCGTGACGCGATCGAGCGGAATGCCGCTGTAGAGGATCTCGAAATCCTTCAGCGTGCTGACCGCGACGCCCTCTTTGCCGACCTCGCCGCGCGACATCGCGTGGTCGCAGTCGTAGCCCATCAGCGCGGGCATATCGAAGGCGGTCGAGAGCCCGCTCATGCCGTGCTCGAGCAGGTACTTGAATCGCTTGTTCGTATCTTCCGGAGTTCCGAACCCGGCGAACTGGCGCATGGTCCAGAGGCGGCCGCGATACATCGACGGCTGCGGCCCGCGCGTGTACGGGAAGCGGCCCGGAAAGCCCAGGTCGCGCTCGTAGCGCTCGACATCCTCGGCGCTCGGCGTGCCCGCATCGAGCGGCGTGAGCAGGTCGGGGATGGGGATGCCAGCGTCGGTGTGGAACTCGCTCTTGCGCAGCGGCATCTTCGCCGTGTTGCCCGCGAGGTCGACTTTCTTCCACTCTTCCTGGCTGGCCTGCAGACGCGCGCGCGCTTCGCTGTCCCTGGTGTCCGTCATGGCCCGCGAGATATCACGAGCGCGCACGTCGCTTCAAAGCCGCGCGCGTCGTGCGACGGGCTACACTCCGCGCATGCTCCCGGCCCGGACCTCTGTGCGCAGCGCGCTCTTGTGCGCCGCGCTTCTCGCGGCCACGGCGACGCTCGCGGCGCCGCTGCCTGCTCTGCCGCGCAACCGCTGCCTGCTCGACCTGGCCGTCGCGCTCGACGCGCAGAGCGACGCCCAACTGGAGGACCTCTGCGAGGCGCTCGATCGCTCGGGCGCCGGCCAGCTGGCCATCGCGGTGGTGCCAGACTTCGGCGAGCTCGATCGCGAGACGTACGCGCACGATCTCTTCAACCAGTGGCAGCTCGGCCACAAGGGTCGCGACGACGGCTTGCTCGTGCTCTTGAAGCCCGGCCCCGCGGGCCACCGCGATCTGCGCGTCGAGGTCGGCTACGGACTCGAAGGCGCGCTCAACGACGGCAAGGTCGGCGAGCTGATCGACCAGCTCGCGCTGCCTCCGATGCGCGAGGGACGCTACGGCGAAGGCCTGCTCGCGCTCACTCGCGCGCTGGTGGCGGCGGCGCAGGCAGAGAACCTCTCCGGCGCGATCGAACGCCGCGCGGCCGCGCGGGTTGCGGGCGAGCGCGCGCAAGGGCGCGCCCTCTTCATCGGCCTCGGCGCGTTGGTCGCCTTGCTCGGCTGGCTGCTCGCGCTGCTCTTCATGCGCATCGGACAGCACCTGCCCGGCCGGCTCACCCAGGCGAGCGGGGCCTTGCTGGGCGCGGCCGCGCTGGTCGCGGCGCTCTTCTTCGCCGGCCCCCTCCGCGGACTGCTCGCGGCCCTCGTGGCCGGCGGAATCGCCATCGGCGCGCTCGTGCTCTGGGCCATCGCGCGGCATCGCTGCGTGCGCTGCGGCAAGTGGATGGACATCCGCTCGCGCATCGTTGAGCCGCCGACCTACACGCACGAGGGCATGCGGCAGATCGTGCTGACCTGCCCCAACTGCGGATATCGCAACGCCTACTCGGAGTCGATCGCGCGCAAGACCGTGGTCGTCTCGGGCGGCGGAGGCTGGAGCGGCGGCGGCGACTCCGGCGGCGGTGGCTTTTCGGGCGGAGGCGGCGGCAGCTCCGGCGGCGGCGGCGCGGGCCGAAGCTTCTGACCACGAACTATCGCGCCGATTATTCCTTCAATAGGTCGCGCGCGATGACCAGCCGCTGGATCTCGCTCGTCCCCTCGTAGATCGTGGTCACCCGCGCGTCGCGATAGTGCCGCTCGGCGGGGAATTCATCGATATATCCATATCCGCCGTGGACCTGCACCGCGATGTCGCAGGCGCGGTTCGCCTTCTCGCTCGCGAACAGCTTGCCCATCGAGCCCTCGGCGGTGAACGGGCGCTTCGCTTCCTTGAGCGCGGCGGCGCGCAGGATGAGCAGGCGCGCGGCGGCGAGCTCGGTGTCGACGTCGGCGAGCATGAACCGCAGCGCCTGAAAATCCGCGATGGGCTTGCCGAACGCCTGCCGCTCGCGCGCGTAGCGCACGGCCGCGTTGAGCGCCGCGGTGCCGATGCCGACCGACTGCGCGCCGATGCCGATGCGTCCGCCGTCGAGCGCGGAGAGCGCGATGGTGAAGCCGAGACCTTCGCCGCCGAGCAGCGCGCCGGCCGGCACGCGCAGGTCTTCAAACGTCAGCGCGACCGTGCTGGACGCGCGCATGCCCATCTTGTCTTCCTTCTTGCCGATGTGCAGGCCCCGCGCGCCTGCGTCGACGAGGAAGCAGGAGATGCCTTTGTGCGCCGCGACCTCGGCGGGCGCGGTGCGCGCCCAGACAATGATCACGCCCGCGCGATCGCCCGCGCTGATCCACTGCTTGCTGCCGTTGATGACCCAGCCGCCGCCGTCGCGCCGCGCGCTGGTGCGCATCGCCGCCGCGTCCGACCCGCTGTGCGATTCGGAGAGGCCGAACGAAGCCGCGACGAAGCGCCCCGAGGTGATCTCCGGCACGTACCTGGCGCGCTGCTCGTCGTTGCCGAAGCGGACCAGCGTCTCGGCGACCATGTTGTTGACCGCCATCGTCACCGCGGTCGATGCGCAGCCCTGCGCGATCTCCATCATCGCCAGTGCATACGCGACCGCGCCCGCCTCGGCCCCTCCGAGCGCCTCGGGCACGTTGACGCCCATCAGGCCCAGCTCGGCCAGCGCGCGCACGTGCTCCACCGGGAAGGCCTGCTCGCGATCCATCCGCGCGGCGTCCGGTGCGAGCGTCTGCTGGGCATAGGCGCGCGCGGTCTTCTGCACCGCGGCCTGCGTCTCGGACAGCTCAAACAGATTCATATCGGCGGAATATCAGCGACCGCGCCGGCGAGCGAGCGCGGTGTTTTCGGTGCTGGCGACTATTCGCTCTTCGGCGCGGGCGGCGGCTGCCCCGGCCGGCGCAGCACGATGTACATCTTCTCGAACTCGAGCGCGAACTCGTCGACCTGCTTGCGCAGCAGCGCCCGCTCGATGAGCACGCCGTCCGCGTTGATCAGCTTGAAGTCCCGCGCGACCGCGAGCCCCTTGTCGGTGATCGCCCACTTCGCGTGGCCCGCTTCGCGCACCACGCCGACGCGCACGAAGTCGCTGATCGCCATCGCCAGCGACGTATGCCAGCGCGCCAGGCGGCGCTCGAGCGGATTCGACTCCCAGTCGCGCGCGTTGAGCGTCACGATGTCGCGGATATGAACGTAGATATCGGCAATGCCGGCGGTGCCTCCTCCAAAGAGGAGCGCGGAGAGCAGCGGCGCGCAAAATGTCTGGCGCGGCGTCAGCTGCTCAGACATCTCCGCCCCCATGTCGCCGCGGTCGAATGCTGCAGCGCTTTGCGAGACCATTGCCTACCCCCAGAGCGAGCCGGTCCATCCCAATTCAAGCCTTGAAGAGCGAATTCGCGATCACCAGGCGCTGAATCTCGCTGGTGCCCTCGTAGATCTCCGTGATGCGCGCATCGCGGAAATGCCGCTCGATCGACAGCTCCTTCGAGTAGCCCATGCCGCCGTGGATCTGGACTGCCTTGTCGGTGACCCGGCCCGCCATCTCGGAGGCGTAGAGCTTGGCCATCGAGGATTCGCGGGAGTGGCGCACGCCCTGATCCTTCAGGCTCGCCGCGCGAAGCGTGAGCAGCTGGGCTGCCGAGAGCTCTGTGAGCATGTCCGCGAGCATGAATTGGATCGCCTGGTGCTGCGCAATGGGCACGTCGAAGGTCTTGCGAACCTTGGCATACTCGCGCGACTCTTCATAGGCCGCCCGCGCAATGCCGAGCGCCTGCGCCGCGATGCCGATGCGGCCGCCGTCGAGCGTGGCCATGGCGATCTTGAAGCCGTCGCCCTCGTTGCCCAGCCGCTGCGACTCGTGCACCTCGAGGTTCTCGAAGAACATCGTGCAGGAGGGCGAGGCGCAGATGCCCAGCTTCTCGTCGGCCTTCTGGCGGATGAAGCCGGCCGCGTGGGTGTCGACGAGGAACGCGGTGATCCCCTTGGTGCCCTTGCTCGGGTCGGTGATGGTGAAGAGGACGATCGCGTCGGCCACCGGACCGTTGGTGATCCAGTTCTTCGTCCCGTTGATGATGTACTTGTCGCCCTTCTTCACCGCGAGCGTGCGCTGCTCGGCGGCGTCGCTGCCCGCGTTCGGCTCGGTGAGCCCGAAGCAGCCGAGCTTCTCGCCGCGCGCGAACGGAGTGAGGAACCGCTCGCGCTGCGCGTCGTTGCCGAACTTGTAGACCGGGTCGCAGTAGAGCGAGTTCGAGACCGAGAGCGTCACGCCCGTCGAGGCGCAGCCGCGCGAGATCTCCTCGATGGCGAGCGCGTACGAGACGTTGTCCATCCCGGCGCCGCCCCACTTCTCCGGCACGGCGACGGCGAAGAGGCCCAGCTCGGCGCACTTCTTCACCGCCTCGGCAGGGAAGGTGTGCGCGCGATCCCAGGCGCGCGCGTTGGGCGTGAGCTCCTTCGCCGCAAAATCGCGGCAGGTGTCTCGAAGGAGCCGCTGCTCTTCGGTCAGATCGATCTGCATGGAGTCTTGGAGCCAGCTCGTTGGAGGTCGCAGGAGATGCAAACGCGGCGGGGGACACTACACGTTGGGAGAAGCGATGAGAAGATTACGTCTTGCTCGCAGGCGCGCGCGCAAACCGAGCGGGATGCTTCTTGAAGTCGCCCTTGCAGCCCGGGCAGCAGAACGCGTAGGTGCGCCCCTTGTAGGTGGAGAACAGGGTGTCCTCGTCGATCTGGAACGTCTCGCCGGAGACCGGGCAAGTGGCCCAGGTGCCGAGGGCCGGCTTGCTCTCGAACGAGCGCGGCGAGCCCTCGTGCTTCTTCGCCTCGGCCTTCTGCTCGGGCGTCTCCATCGAGTGCTCGCCCTCTTTTTCGTCGCCCATCCCCTCGTGCGCCCGCGCGGCCGGAGCCGCCGCGAGCGCAAGGGAGATGGCGAGCAGCCAGGCCGCGCGCGCGTTCAGCCAGGGCACGCCTACGCTCCCGCCGCGGCGGCCGCGAGCAGGTTGCGCCCGATGACCATCCGCTGGATCTGCGAAGTGCCCTCGTAGATCTGCAGCAGCTTCGCGTCGCGCATCAGCTTCTCGACCGGGTACTCCTTCGTGTAGCCATAGCCGCCGAAAACCTGCACCGCGTCGGTCGCGACCGCCATCGCCGAGTCCGCGCCGAACGCCTTGGCGTAGGCCGACTCGATCGCGTCGAGCTTGCCCTGTCCGATGCTCCAGGCCGCCTTCAGCATGAGCAGGCGCGTCGCCTCGTACTTCATCGCCATCTCGGCGAGCATGAACTGGATCGCCTGGAACTGGCCGATCGGCTGGCCGAACGCCTTGCGCTCGAGCGCGTACTTGGTGCACTCCTCGAGCGCGCGCCGCATGATGCCGGTGGCTCCCGCGGCGATCCACGGGCGCGAGCGATCGAAGGTCTTCATCGCCACTTTAAAGCCCTGCCCCTCGGCGCCGACCAAGTGCTCCTTGGTGAGCTTCACGTCCTCGAAGATGATGTCGCAGGTGTTCGACGCGCGCTGGCCGAGCTTGTCTTCCTTGCGGCCCACCGAGACGCCCGGCAGATCGCGCGGCACGACGAAGCAGGTGATGCCCTTGTGCCGGTCCGAGGCGTCGCCGGTGCGCGCGAAGGTGGTGTACCAGCTGGCGTGCCCGCCGTTGGTGATCCAGCGCTTCTGCCCGTTGAGCACCCACTCGTCGCCGACCTTGCGCACGGTGGTGCGCATGCCCGCGACGTCCGAGCCCGCGTCGGGCTCGCTGCAGGCGTAGGCCGCGAAGCAGCAGTGGTCGGTGAGCATCCCGAGGTACTTCTGCTTCTGCTCCTCGGAACCGGCGAGGATGAGCGGCATCGCCGCCAGGTTGTTGCCGGCCAGCGTGGTGCCGATGCCGGCGCAGCCGAAGTTGATCTCCTCCTGCATCAGCACGTGGTCCATCGTCGACAGGCCGAGACCGCCGTACTCCTGCGGGACCTCGCCGTTCATCAGACCCAGCGCCCAGCCCTCCTCGCAGATCTCCTGCGGGAACGTCCCGTGCTCGTCGAGCTTCTGCGCGACCGGGATGATCTTTTCCTTGGTGAACTTGCGAGCGGTGGCGATGAGGCGCTTCTGGTCGTCGTTCAGCGAGAAGTCCATGCGTGTGTCTCCGAGAGGTGCTTGCGTTGTGCGCGGCGCGGACGGCGCCGCAGAATAAATGACCCGCGGGTCAGGAATGGTTACTTGCCGGTGAAGACGGCCTGGCGCTTTTCGACGAACGCCCTCATGCCCTCGCGGCGATCGTCGGTGTCGAAGAGAAGCCCGAACGTCTCCGACTCGCTCCGGTTGCCCGCGCGCAGCGGCACGTCGGCGCCGCGTTCGACCAGGCGCTTGCACGCCTCGATGGCGAGCGGAGCCTTGCTGGCGATCTTCTGCGCCTGCGCCTTGCAGAAGGTCATCAGCTGATCTTTCGGCAGGACCTCGAGCACCAGGCCAATCTCGAGCGCCTTCTTCGCGTCGACCATCTCGGCGGTGAAGAGCATCTCCTTCGCGCGCCCCTTGCCGACCAGCCGCATCAGCCGCTGCGAGCCGCCGAAGCCGGGCGTCACGCCGAGGTTCACCTCGGGCTGGCCGAGCTTGGCGTTCTCCGAGCAGTAGATGAGGTCGCAGCCGAGCGCCATCTCCAGGCCACCGCCGAGCGCGTAGCCGTTGATGGCCGCGATGGTCGCGCAGGGCAGGCTCTCCATCAGCGCGGTGGCGATGTGGCCCAGCTCGGAGAATTCGCGCGCGGCCCACGCGCCCATCGGCGCCATCTCGGCGATGTCCGCGCCGGCGACGAAGGCCTTCTCGCCCGCGCCGGTGAGGATCAGCGCGCGCACGCCGTCGGGCCCGCCGGCCAGCTCGTGGAGCGCGCGCGCCAGCTCGCGCAGCATGGTCGAGTTGAGCGCGTTGAGCGCCTTCGGGCGGTTGAACGAGAGGGTCCCGATCGCACCTTCGCGCTCGACGATCAGGGTTTCATACGAGGCAGGCATGGCAGCTCCAGATGAGGCGCGGCGATCCGGTTCGTCTCAATAAACGAAGAAGCCGCGCTTGCTCTTCTTGCCCAGCCATCCGGCCTCGACGTGCTGGCGCAGGATGGGCGCGGGCCGGTACTTGTCCTCGCCGAGGCCCTTGTGCAGCACCTCCGCGATCGACAGGCAGGTGTCGAGCCCGATGAAGTCGGCGAGCGTCAGCGGGCCCATCGGCTGGTTGGTGCCCAGCTTCATCGCGGTGTCGATGTCCTGCGCCGAGCCGAGCCCTTCCTGCAGCGCGAAGCAGGCCTCGTTGATCATCGGGATGAGGATGCGGTTGACGATGAAGCCCGGCATGTCCTTCGAGAGCACCGTCGTCTTGCCCAGCTTCTTCGCGAGCGCGTCGGTGGCGGCCCAGGTCTCGTCGCTGGTCTGGATGGCGCGGATGATCTCCACCAGCTGCATCACCGGCACCGGGTTCATGAAGTGCATGCCGATGACGCGCGAGGGGTTCGGCACGCTCGCGGCGAGGCGCGTGATGGGGATCGAAGAGGTGTTCGAGGCGAGGATCGCGTCGTTGCCCATCGCGCGGGCGAGCCCTTCGAAGACCTTGCGCTTGACCGACTCGTTCTCGGTGACCGCCTCGACCGCGAGCTGCGCACCCGCGGCGTCGTCGGTCGAGCGGCCGCCGCTGATGCGGCCGATGGTCGCGGCCGCGGCTTCCGCGGTCAGCTTGCCCTTGGTGACGGCCTTGTCGAGCTGCGCGCGGATGCCCGCGAGCCCCTTCTCGACGAGCGCCGCGTCCTGATCGATGAGCACCACCGTGAGGCCGGCCTGCGCGGCCACCTGCGCGATCCCCGCGCCCATCTGCCCTGCGCCCACGACTGCCAGCTTGTTGATTTCCACGTCAGCTCCTCGCGAGGGCGCGCACGATGCGCGGGCACCCGGGGGCTGTCAAGGCGCGCTGCACCTTGGGGAAAAGTTGGAACGCCGACTACTGGATCTTCTCGGCCGTGACGCGCGCGGGGACGGCGGCGCGCAGCTCGATGTGCGCGCGGGCGCGGCTGGCAGGCCGCGCGCGGTAGATCAGGTCGGCCTCGAGGTCGGCCGAGCCCGCGCGGGCGCGCAGCTGGCTGCGGACGATCTGCGGCGCGCCGCCCGCCTCATAGTGCAGCTCCTGCCGCGAGAGCAGCTGGCCGTCGCGGGTGACGACCAGATCGACCTCGCGCAACTCGCCCGGGAGCGCGCTCGCGAGATCGAGCTCGACCGCCATCTCGCGCGGCTTGCGCAGCTCGGTCCAGAGCACCAGCCCGCCCGCGAGCAGCGCGAGGAAGCCGAGCCGCAGCAGGCGCTGGCGCGGCGTGTCTTTCGCGTGCGCGCCCGCGACGGCAGCGCCGGTGCCAGGCGGCTCCGCTCCATCGCGCGGCGGTCCATCGCTCGAAGGCGCGTCGCTCACTTCGCCTCGTCTTCCGCGGCCGCGCTGGCGTCGTCGCCTTCGCCCTCGTGCGCGCTCGCCGGCTCTTCGCCCGCGGCGCTCTTGCCCTTCTCGTCCGCCTTGCGCTTGACGGAGAACTTCATCCCCGGCTCCCCCGACGGCTTGAGGCGCACCGTCGCGTTCACCTCGAGCGTCACGCCGGTGAGGATCTTCCAGACCTCGCGCCGCAGCGTCTCGCTCTCGAGGAAGCGGCGCATCTCGTGCGTCACCACCCGCACCACCTCGCCGCGCGTCTTGTCGGCCTGCGTGAGCAGGAACGCGAGCACATCCTTGGGCAGCTTCACCTGGCCGGCGGCGTTGCGGATGCCCTCCTCCGTCATGAAGAGCGCGCCCATGCCGGTGAAGACGGCCTTGCGCAGCAGATCGGGGAGGATGCCGGTCTTTTCTCCGCGTTCGTCGTCCTGGTCGTCCTCGTCCAGGTCGATGTTGCGCTCGCCCACGATGCGGTCGGCCACGGGATGCCTCTTTCGTCCGAGATGGTTGCTACACCAATCATTGCGGTTCAACAGATCCGGCGCGCCGGCCTGGCTGTATTCTAAGGGCTGCCGAGCTCCAGTGTCAGGTCGAGCTCGGGCGTGTTGCTCGACTGCCCGTCGCCGTTCTTCGCGGTCAGGCCGACGTTGAACGATTCGCCCGAGGAGACCGAGTCCAGCGCGAACTCTTCGTCGACGGAGAGCGTGCCGGAGGTCGCGCGAGCGCCGATCCCCTGCGCCGTGAAGAGGTCGTTCAGCGAGACGGCATTCTGCAGCGTGCCGTCGAGGAGCAGCTCGAGCGTCCCTTCGCTCAGCGTTCCAGAAGGGTCGCTGAAGTCGACCGCGAGCCGAAGCTTGAACGGGTCTTCCGGATCCTGGCAGGGCGTCTCGCGGCAGCGCAGGTGGGTGAGCTGCGGACCGCCGCCGCACGCGGCCAGCAGCAGCGCGAGCGCGCACCAGCGGCTCTGCTTCGGCGCGCCCACTCGGCGGTCAGGCCTTCTTGCCCAGCTGCACCAGCGGCTTCTGCCCGCGCGGCGCCGCGAAGAGATTCGCCAGCGCGACCCGGTCGGCCACGTTCTGCGCGACGCGGATGAGCGCCTGCGCCTCGGGCAAGTCCGGCCGCACCGCGACCACCGGCTTGCCGTCGTCGCCCCCTTCGCGGATGGCCAGGTTGATGGGAATGCGCCCGAGGAACGGGACCGCCATCTTGGTGGCCGCCTGCTCGGCGCCGCCCTTGGCGAAGATCTCCGTCTCCTGGTTGCAGTGCGGGCAGATGAAGCCGGCCATGTTCTCGACCATCCCCAGCATCGGGATGGAGACCTTGTCGAACATGGTCTTCGCCTTGATCGCATCGGACAACGCCACGTCCTGCGGCGTGGTCACGATGATCGCGCCGCTCGTCGCCACTTGCTGCGCGATGGTCAGCTGGATGTCGCCGGTGCCGGGCGGCAGGTCGAGGATGAGGTAGTCGAGCTCGCCCCACTCGACGTCGCGCAAGAGCTGCACCAGCGCGCCGTGCAGCATCGGGCCGCGCCAGATCATCGCCTGGTCGGGGTCGACGAAGAAGCCGATCGAGATGACCTTCACGCCGTACGCGACCAGCGGCAGGACCTTCTTGCCGTCGGTGCTCTGCGGCCGGCCGCCGAAGAGGCCCATCATCAGCGGCACGCTGGGGCCGTAGATGTCGGCGTCGAGCAGGCCGACCTTGCAGCCGAGCTGCGCGAGCGCGATGGCGATGTTGCAGCTGACGGTGCTCTTGCCGACGCCGCCCTTGCCGCTGCCGACGAGGATGACGTTCTTCACCGTCGGGACCAGATCGTTGCCGGCGCCCTTCGAGGCGGACGGGCGGACCTCGGCGGTGAAGGCGACCTCGACGCGCGAGAAGTTCATCGGCTTGAGCGCAGCGCGGACCAGCTCCTCGAGCGCCTTCTTGTGCGGGCTGGCGGGCGTGGGCAGCTGCAGCGTCACGCGCAGGCCGTTGCCGTCGAGCACCTCGGCGGACTGGGCCATCTTCAGCTCGCCGAGCGTGCGGCCGGAGCTCGGATCGATCTGGCTGGCGAGGGCGCGGAGAACGGCGTCGGGGGAGGTGTCGAGAGCAGAGGCCACGAGGGCTCCGGATGCGAGGGGCGCGGAAGATGCGCGGCACATCCTGCCGTGTCAATAGAGCGGCAGGCGCGCGCGCCGCTCAGTTGGCGGAGGCCCGGTTTCGTTGCGCGGGCCGGCCGTCGAGGAGAACGTCGGTCAGGCCGGCGGCGAACGCAGCCTGCACGGCGGCGGAGACCTCCGCGTGCGTGGGCCGCCGCGCGATCACAGGCAGCCGCTTCGCGTTGTGGAGCGGGCGGTACTGCGACATCACATTCATCGTCAGCGCGGGCGAGACGGCGGCGCAGAGCTCCATCACCGCCTCGGGCGCGGCCGAGCCGTTGGGCAGCACCAGGTGCCGCACCAGCGTGCCCCGCCGCGCGAGGCCGTCCGCGCCGACCTCGAGCGGACCGGTCTGCCGCCACATCTCCGCGAGGCTCTCGCGCAGCGCCGCGGTGTAGCCAGGGCTGCCCGAGATCGATTCTCCCTCGGCGTCGCGGCCGTACTTCGCGTCGGGGAGGTAGACGTCGACGACGCCGTCGAGGAGCCGTAGCGCCTCGAGCGACTCGTAGCCGCCGCAGTTCCAGACGACCGGCAGCGCAAACCCCCGCGCGCTCGCGGCGGCGAGCCCTGCGAGCAGCGCGGGCATCACGTGCGTCGGCGTGACCAGGTTCAGGTTCGCCGCGCCGCGCGCCTGCAGGTCGAGGAACAGCGACGCCAGCTCGCCCTCGCTGGCCGCAACCAGGGCGCGCCGCTCGAGGGAGATATCGGCCGTCTCGCAGCTACGGCAGGCGAGGTTGCAGCCGCCGATGAGCACCAGCCCGGAGCCGCGCCGCGCGCCCGCGCCGTTGGCGACCGGCGGACCGACCAGCATCGGCTCCTCGCCAAAGTGCACGCCCGCGCTGGCGAGGAAGACGCCGTCTCCCTCGAAGCAGCGTCCCGCCGCCCCACGCGTGCGATCGACGCGGCAGCGGTGCGCGCAGAGATCGCAGTCGGCGTAGCGCCGCTTCGCCTCCTCGGCGCGCGCGCGCAGCTGTTCAGGAGAAAGTTGCATCGAAGGATTGTAACCGCGCCCCGTCCTCTGGCAGGTTCCGCGCCACCATGCCCCACCTCTCGCCCGCGGAGCAGCAAGCGATCCCCGCGCTGGCGATCTTCATCGCGACCTACTTCTTCCTCACCGGCCTGCGCGTGCCGCGGCTCGGCCTCGACCGCACCGGCGCAGCGCTGTCGGGCGCGGTCGCGATGGTCGTCTTCGGCGTGGTCGGCGCGGATCAGGTCGCGCTACAGGCGATCAACTGGGACACCATCCTGCTGCTGCTCGGCATGATGATCCTCTCCTCGGCGCTCGCGCGCGCCGGCGTGTTCAAGTGGGTCAGCCACGCCGCGCTCAAGCGGGCCCACGGCGCGCGCGGGCTGCTCGCGCTGTTGGTCCTGGTCGCTGGCGGCCTCTCCGCGCTGATGGTCAACGACACGGTCTGCCTGATGTGCACGCCGCTGGTGGTCGCGCTCATCGACGATGCGAAGCTACCGCCCTGGCCGTTTCTCCTCGGGCTCGCCTTCGCGTCCAACGCCGGCAGCGTGGCGACGCCGACCGGCAACCCGCAGAACATGGTCATCGCGACGCTCTCCGGGATCCCCTTCGCCGGCTTCACCGCCGCGCTCATCCTGCCCGCGCTGGTGGCGCTCGCCATCGTCTTCTTCATCCTCGAGTTTGAGTTCCGCGCCGAGCTGCGCGCGATCCGCATCGCCGTCCACGTCGAGGCGCCGAAGGTCGACCTGCAGGCGGCGATCGTCTGCGGGACCATCCTGGTGCTGGTGGTGGTCGGCTTCCTCAGCGGCAAGAGCCTCGCCTGGACCGCGATGGGCGGGGCCGCGCTGGCGCTGATGCTCACGCCCGGCCCCGCCAAGCGCACGCTCGCGGGCGTCGATGGCACGCTGCTGCTCTTCTTCGCCGCGCTCTTCGTGGTGACGTTCGGCATCTCGCAGGCGGGCATCGCCGAGCGGCTCTACGACGCGCTCCAGCCGCTCTTCGGCACCACGCCCGGCCAGCAGGTCGTCCGATTTGGCGCGTTCGCCATCGGCGGTTCGCAGCTGGTGAGCAACGTGCCGTTCGTGCTGCTCGCCTCGCGCTGGGTGCCGCGGATGGCCGACCCGCACCTCTCCTGGCTCGCGCTCGCGCTCACCACCACGCTCGCCGGCAACCTCACGCCGGTCGCCTCAGTGGCCAACCTGATCGTCCTCGAGCTGGCCGGGGAGAAGGGCCGCATCCCGTTCCTGCGCTTCCTGCGCGTCGGCGCGTCCTGCACCTTCCTTCCTTTGGCTGCCGGAATGGCTACGCTCTGGGCCGAACGTTCTTTTGGATTCGTGAAATAGGCCGCTGCCTCCCCCGTAAGCCTCGCTGTGAATGCTGCCCTCGCCCTCCCCCATCCCTTGACCGACGCCTCCGAGAAGGCCCTGCCCACCTGTCCCTCGGATGAGGCGGCCTGGGCGCGCGCCGCCGCGGGTGGCGACAAGGCCGCGTTCAGCAAGCTGGTCGAGCGGCACAAGAACTCGGTCTACGGACTCTGCTGGCGGCTTCTCTCGCAGCAGGGCGGCTCGGAAGAGGCGCGCGACGCGGCGCAAGAGGCGTTCCTTCGCGCCTACACCAACCTGAGCGCGTTCGACGCGCGCCAGCCTTTTTCCGCGTGGGTGCTGCGCATCGCGCGCAACCACTGCATCGATCTCCTCCGGCGCCGGCGTCCGACCTTGGCTCTCGTTCCCGAGACGAGAGGCGAGGACGGCGCCGAGCCGGGGGTGTTTTCCGAGCCGGCCGACCCGTTCGCCAAGGGCGGCGAGGACGCCATGCAGGAGCGCGAGGCGCAGCGCGATCTCGACGCGGCCATCGCCTCGCTCGCGCCGCGCTACCGCGAGGTGGTCGCGCTCTACCATGCGCAGCACAAGAGCTACGCCGAGATCGCCGCGGCGCTGGACGTGCCCCTGGGCACCGTGATGACGTGGCTGCACCGCGCGCGCAAAGAGCTCAAAGTGAAGCTCGCGGGGCACCTCTCATGACGGCGACTCCGACCCTCCAGCACCTCGACGACGCGCAGCTGCAAGGGCTCGCCGACGGCTCGCTGCGCGGGCCGGAGGGCGCGGTGGCGCGCGAGCACTGCGGCGGCTGCGCCGAGTGCCAGGAAGCGTTCGAGACGTACCAGCTGCTGATCGGCCGGCTCGATGCGCTGGTCGACCCTCCTGCGCCGCAAGACTTCACGCCGCAGCTCTTCGAGCTGATCGCGGCCCATGACGAGCAGCTCGCGGCGCGGCGGCACATCTCGCTCGCGGCGATCCCGGCCGTGCTGGTGGCCGCCTTCGCGATGGTCGGCTGGGGATGGTCGGCGGCGCCGGGCCGTCACCTCGACGCGCTGATGCGCGACTTCACGCTCTGCCAGCAGCTCTTTTCGGTGGCCGAGCCCGCGCTGAACTCTGCGCGGCTGCCGCTCGCCGCGGGCGCGCTCGCGGCCTGCCTCGCGGTGGGCGTGCTGCTCGTGCGCGCGCTGCGCGTGCCGGCCGGCGGCGATCCGATGGTGGCGCGATGAGCGCAGCGGCGTTCGCGGCCGCGCTGGTTCTCACGCTGGGGTCCGCCAGCGCGCAGCAGGGCCATCCGCTCGTCGACGCGCTCGAGCGGGTCGCGCACGGGCAACTTTCGCAGGGCGACTTCGTGCATCGGTGGATGGGTCGCGCTCTCGGCGGCCTCGCCGGGCAGGTGATCGAGCTGCAGGTCAAGCGGGACCCCTCCGCCCAGGCCGCGGTGGTGGGCGACGACGGCGAGAAAGAAGACGCGGAGCCGGACGACGCGCAGAGCGACGACGATTCGGACGACGACGACGGCGCGCTCCTGCGCGTGCAGCGCGTGCCGGGGCCAGCCCCGGTCGCTCCAGCGCCGCCCAAGGCTGGGCTCGCGCCCAAGCCGGGCGTCGCGCCGCTGGCCCCCCTCGCGCCGCTGGCGCCTCTCGCGCCGCGCGCACGCCGCGCCGCTCGCGACACGGTTTCGACCGCCGGGCTGGTCTCGATCTCCGAGCACGTGCACGGCGCCACCACGGTGGAGTTGCTCAGCCAGATCTCCGCGCAGGCCGGCTGGTCGCTCACGCTGGTCGGCGTCGGCAAGGACAAGATCGACGTCGACTTCGACGACCTCGAGCCAGCCGATGCGATGCGCACAGTGCTCATCCAGTCGAACTGTATGGGCGTGCTTCGCGGAGACAAGCTGGCGGTGATGGCCGCGACCAGCGGCCACTCGGCGGGCCTCTTGGTCGAGCAGCGCGGGCACGACGGGGAGCGCCGCAGCCGCGCGGCCAACCGCGGCGCGAACGATCTGGTGAAGATCGGCGGCGACCTGGTGGTCCCCAGCGGCACGGTCGTGCAGGGCAACGCGGTCGCGGTGCTCGGGTCGATCGACATCGAGCCGGGCGCGGTGGTGCAGGGCAACGCGTCGGCCATCGGCGGCCGCGTGCTGGTACGGCCGGGCGCGGTGGTGCTCGGCAACAGCGTGTCGATCCTCGGCGAGAACGACGTGGAGCGCGGAGGCCAGGTGCTCGGCGAGAACGTGCAGGTCCGCCTCGGCAGCCTCTTCTCGCGCGACCCGGCGCACCACCGGAGCCTGCTCTCGCGCATCGGCCCGTTCGGGCTCTTTCCCTCGCTTGCGCTCTTCGCGGTCGTCTACCTGCTTGGATTGCTGATGCTGCGGCTCTGGCCGGAGCGGGTCCGCGCCATCGGGGAGACGCTGGTCGCGGCGCCTCTTCGCTCGTTCTTCGTCGGGTTCCTCGCCTGGCTGCTGCTCCTGCCGATGCTGGTGCTGCTCGCGGTTTCGGTGGTCGGCATCCTGCTCATCCCGCTCTTGCCGCTGGTGTTCGCCGTCTCGGTGATGCTGGGCGCGTGCGGGCTCGCGCTCCACATCGGCGAAGTCCTGCCCTCGGGCGAGCGGCAGAAGTTCGTCGCGCCGGCCGCGCTGGGCATGGGCCTCGCGGTGATGATGCTCGTCTCTTTCGTGCCCTGGATCGGCATGCCGTTCCTCTTCCTGATCCTCTTCCTCGGACCCGGCGCCGCGCTCAGCTCGCGGTTCGGCCGCGTGGCCCATGCGGGTTGAGATCGACACGTCGCGCGGAGTCGCGGCGGCCTGATAAGGTTCGCGCCCCCGATGCAATCGCCCCGCTCGCCCTCGGCCAACAACCTGGTCTGCTCGACTGCGCGGCCGCGCCTGGAGCGGGTTTGCGCTGTGCTCGTGCTCGCGCTGGGCGCCTGCAGCCGGCCCGCGCCCTCGGTCACGCAGCGGCCAGCGCCTTCGATTTCGGCGCCGCAGGTGAACGCGGCGCCGCCGCCGCCGGGACGGACCGATCCGACTTGCGCGGCCCCGCTCGATGCGCCAGGCGCGCGCGCGGCGCTGCGTCCCGCGCGAGGGCAGCTCGTGCTCGGCGTCTTGGCCGGCCTCAAGGACGCCAACGACGACAACCTCGCGCACCTGCACCGGCTCGCGCTCGAAGCGCAGCGGCGCGGCGCGGAGATGCTCGTCGCCGACGGAGACTTGGGTGACAACAGCGAGGCCCAAGCGGCGCTGCTCGGCGCGCTGCTGGTGCCGGCTCCCTCCGCGTCCGCAGCCGACGGCGGCCCGGCCGACGCGGGCACGCTGCCGCTGCTGGTCGTCGCGGGCAATCGCGAGCTGCGCAGCGATCTCGACGCGGCGGAAGCGGCGCTGCGCAAGCGCGGCGCGACGATCACCGATCTCTCGCACACCCGGCTGGTCGATCTCGGCGACGCGGTGGTGATCGGCCTGCCTGGCGCGTCCGAGCGCCGCCTCCTGCGCGCGGACGGAGCCTGCCTCTACGCGCAGAGCGACCTCGACGCGCTCGCCACTTTCCTCGACAAGCAGCCGCCCGGCGCGCCGCCCGCGCTGCTGGTGGCCGCGATGCCCGCGCGCGGCGACGGCGCGCAAGCGCTCGACTTCACCGACGGCCAGAACGTGGGCGACGCGCGGCTCACCACGCTGCTCACGCCGGCGCGAGCGCGCTTTGGCGTCTTCGCCCAGGTCTGGGAAGCGGGCGGCCGCGCGGTCGACGGACAAGGGCATCCGTTGGCCGCTGGCGCGCCCGCCGCGCAGCTCTACCTCAATCCCGGCGCGGCCGACCGCACGCCGTGGCCGATGAACGACGGCAGCAGCTCTCACGGGCAGGCCGCGCTGCTCACACTCCGCGCGGGCCGCGCCTCTTTCGAAACCATCCAGGACCATTCCGAAGCGAGGGCTCCATGAAGCTGGGCGACATCCTCATCCGGCAACGCGCCATCGACACCGAGAAGCTCGAGGCGGCGCTCTCTGATCAGCGCGCGTTCGGCGGACGCCTCGGCCGCACGCTGGTCGACCTCGGCTACCTCACCGAGGAGAAGCTGGTCGCCGCGCTCGCCGAGCAGCTCGGGCTGGCCACGGTCGACCTTGACGCGCTCGCGCCCGACGCCGAAGTGCTCTCGTGCCTGTCGGTCGACACCTGCGAGCGCTACGGCGTCTTCCCGGTGAAGCTCGATCGCGCGCGCGCGCAGCTCTGGCTCGCCACCGCCGAGCCGGACCGCAAGAACCTCGAGGAGGTCGCGCAGCTCACGCAGATGACGCTCGAGCCGATGCTCGCGCCGATGAGCGCCATCGATCGCGCCGTGCGCCGCCTCTACTACGGCGAGGCGAACGAGCGCGACAAACCGCAGGCGCGCGGCGAAGCGCTTCGCGGGGGCATCCCGATGGACCCCGGCCTGCCGGCCGCCAGGGCCCGCCCGATCCCGGCGCCCGAAGCCGCGGACCCGCACCCGCCGCTGCCGCAGAGCGCGATCCTCGGGGAGTCCGGCGAGATGGCCCCGCTCGGCCACATCGCGCCCTCCGGCCCTCGCCCGGAAGATCCGATGGCCGAGCTGAGAGATCTGCTGGTGCGTCTGGAGCGCTCGGTCTCAGCGCAGGGCCGCGCGTTCCGCAGCCTGGTCGAGCTGCTGCAAGAGAAGGGCATCATCCGCCGCGGAGAGCTGGGCGTGCGCGCGAGCAAGAAGTCGGGCATCTAGGGTCGGCGTCGGAGCAACCCCAGCTTCGTGTCAATGACACACGAAGCTTGGTGTATCTCCTACACGAAGCTCATCCCGTCGACGCCCGGCCCGTGCCCGGAGAGCACCGCCGCGATCGCCGAGCGGCGCTTGTCGGTCAGCTCGCTCACCAACTCGAGGATCTGCGGGTGGGTGATGATCAGCTCCTGGAAGTGCTCCGGCGGCAATCGCAAGAGGATGGTCGTCCCCAGCGCGGTCACCGTTGCGCTCGCCGGCTCGTTGGTCAGCAGGGACATCTCGCCGAACATCTCGCCCTCTTTCAGGCGCGCCAGCTCGACCTCGCGGCCGTCGCCGAGCTGCTTGGTCACGCGCACGCCGCCGTGGAGCACCACGTAGAGACCGTCGGCGCCTTGCGCTTCGCGGATGAAGACCTCGCCCGCCGCGGCCTGCTTCATCTTGAAGCGCTCGATGATCGAGCGGCGCTCGGCCTGATCGAAGTCGCGAAAGAGCGGCGAGATGGCCATCACGTTGTTGACCAGGCGCTGGCGGTAGAAGTTCTTCAGCGACTGGGCCACCGATGGGTAGCGGCCGACGATCTCGCGCAGGAGTTGATCGGAGATCTCGAGCAGCTCGGTCTCCTCCTCGGCGACGACGTTGGCGGTGCGCGCGGCGCCGGAGAGCAGCGCCATCTCGCCGAAGAACGCGCCTTCGCCGAGCGTGGCCAGCGGCAGCTCGCTGCCGTTCTCGAGCTTCTTGTAGACGCGGACCTTGCCTTCCGCGATGACGAAGAAGCTGCGGCCCGGGTCGCCCTCGCGGAGGATAATCTCGCCGGGAGCCCAGCGCTTGTAGTGCAGCCGGTTGACCAGCTCTAGGAAGGCCTGCGGCGGGAGGTCGTCGAAGAGGGGCACCTTGGCCGGCCGGCGCGCTGGTTTCTCGGGGACCAGCTTGGTGAAGACCGCCTCGAACTCGCCCGTCGTCGCCGCTTCCATCGGCGGCTCCTTCGGCGCGGGCGGCAGATCGGGCTCGTCGGACGAGATGGAGAGCAGCTCGATCTCGTCGTCGCCGGCGAGCAGGTCGGCGATGGGGCGCGCAGACGCGGCCTTGGCCGGGCCTGCCGCGGGCGCCAGCCGCGAGGGCGCGGCGCGCGACATCGTTGGGGTCCCAACGATCTCTTCGCTCTCGAGAATGACCAGCTCTTCCTCGGGGCCGTCGCTCTCCTCGACCTCGATCTCTTCCAACTCTGCCTCGGACCTGGCGCTCGAGGGCGGCGGCTTCGGCGCCCCCTCGCTCTCCGCTGGCATACCCAGCTCGATGGCGGTGCGGATCTTCGGCGGCGGCGCGCGGCGCGGTTCGGGCGCGGGCGTGCCGAACTTCGCCGGGACTGGCGCAGCGGGCGTCGCCGCCGGCGCGGGCTTCGCGGGGGGCCGGCTCTGCCCCGGCCTGCTCGGGCCGCGCGCGGGGAGATCCAGCTCGAGCGGCGCGTCGCCGTCGCCCTCTTCCGGCGCGTCGAACGACGCGCGCCCGCCCTCGAACATCGCGCTGACCTGCGCCGCCGCGCGCTGGCTCTCCGCCAGCTCCTGCTCGCTGACGCCGCGCGCGCCCGCGCCGATGCCCTTGGGCGCCGCGAGCCCGACCGACTCGAGCGTCGGCCTGGCGAAGCGGCGGCTGTTCATCTGCGCGAGGTCCTGCTGCGCCGTCTCGTTCTTCGGATCGATCTGGAGAATCACCTTGAACGCGGCGATCGCCTTGATGAGCTGGCCCTCGTCGGCGAACTGCCGCCCGGCCACCTGGTAGGCGAGGATCGCCTTCTCCTCGATGCCCAGCCGCCGGTAGGTGTCGCCGAGCTTGAGCCGGTGCTGCATGTCCTTCGGCTCCAGGCGCGCGAGCTGCTCGAGCACCTCGGCGGCCTTGTCGTACTTGCTCTTGCCGAGCAGCTCGGACGCCTGGTCCTTGAGCTTGCGGGTGTCGACGTTGGGAGGGCTCATCGGGGCTCCGCGGGAGGCGCGCAAGCATCGCGAACGCGACGTTCGGGATCGTGGGCCAGGGAAGCGCGCAGCGCGCTCGACTGGGCATCGTGGGTGCGGCGCAAGAAGGCGCAGGCGGCGGCCCGCTCGGCACCGTCGTCGCTCCAGAGCGACGCGCGCGCGGAGGCGGCCACTGCCTCGGGCGGCGCCGCCGGCTTCGGGGCGGACTTCTCGTCCAGCAGGAGGGCGAGGCAGCCCGGCTTGGCGGCCCGTACGCGGGCGGCAGGATCGGCGTGCGCGCCGGCCGCCATCGGCTCGCCGAAGCAGTCGGGCGCGAGCGCAGCCGCGCCAGGCGCGGGCGGGAGCGCTTCGCCGCGCGCGGCGGACGCGATGCCCGGGTCTCCATCATCGCGCAGCGAGGCCGCCAGCCCGGCGGCGCCCTTGACCCCAAGCGCGACCGACGCGCGCAGCGCCGCCGCCAGCAGCGGATGCGAGCTGATCACGTGCGGCCCCGACGCGAGCAACTGCTTGAGGCGCGCGGCCGCGTCGGGCCGCGCCCCTGCGCCGCTCTTGTCCTGCCGCGCCTTCACCATCGCCATCAGCTTCGCGAGCTTCTCGCGATCGGCCGAGGGAGTGCGCATCGCCGCGTCGGCCAGCTCGCGCGCGGCCGCCGCGTGATCGTCGGCCTCGGCCTTGTGCGCGCTGCGCTCCGCCTCGAGCGCATCCTTCTCGCGGCGCGCGACGGCGAAGAGCGGAGGCCCCGCGCGCACCGCGTGCAGCGCCTGCGCCACCTCGGCCGAACGGATCGCCAGCGCGAGGTCGCCGCGCAGCGCAAAGTCGCCGAGCGCCTGCTCCGCCGCGGCGGAGATCACAGGCCGCGCGGGAGCGCTCTTCTCGTCCGGACTCGCGGCGGCCGCCGCGCTCGCGGAGAGCGCCTCGACCAGCACCGCCGCGCGGCTCGAGAGGCTCGCCTCGAGCGGCTCCTTCTTGTTCTTCACCGACGCATCGAGCTTCGCCAGCGCATCCCCGAACGGTGCCGCCGCGCAGCCGTGCGCGAGCAGCGCAGCGGCGCCGGCGTCGCGCGCCTGCAGCGCGGCGGCGCAGACGAACTCGGGCTTCGCGACCTGGGCCAGCGCGCTCGCCGCGAGCTGCGCGGCATCGCCGTCCGACAGCGCCTGCTTGAGCAGCTGCGGCTGCGCGCCCGCCACCGCCTCCGGCCCGAACGTCGCGAGCGCATGGATCGCCGCCGACGCGATCACCGGGACGTCATCGCCCGCGAGCCGCTGCAGCGCGGGGATCGAGCTGGCAGCCTTGGCGTAGGCCAGCCCTTCCGCTGCGGCCGCGGCCACCACCCCGTCGGGGTCGTCGAGCAGCGGCGTGATCTTCGCGGCGTCTTCATCGCGCCCGAGCAAGCCAAGCTCGCGCGCTGCCATCGTCCGCCACGCCGAGTTGGTCGCCGAGAGCTTCTCCAGCGCGCGCATGCGGCGGACCTGCTCCGCGCGCGCCAGCTGCCGCTCGAGCGGCACGCCGCACTTCACCAGCGCCGCCGAGACCTCCTCGCGCACCGCCGGCCCGCTGCGCGAGAGCGCGCCGTGCAGGTACGCGATAGATCGCTCATTGCAGCGATCGCCCAACACGCGCGCAGAGGCGATGCGCACCGATTCGTCCAGATCGCTGAGCGCGGCGGAGAGCGCGTCGTCGGCGAGCGCGCCCCGCTCGGCCACCTCGCGCGTCTCGGCCTTCGGGGCTGCCGCGAGCGATTCGACCGCCGCGACGCGGACCTGGGCCGCCGGATCGCGCGTCGCCCGCTCGAGCGCGACCCACAGCTCGTCGTCGTCGGGCTTGCCCAGCTTTGCCAGTTCGCGCGCCGCTTGCGACCGCTCGCGCGGCGTCTTCCCGTGCAGCCCCTGCATCGCCACCGTGCGCGCGCCCGGCCCGCAGGCACACGCGAGCAGAGCCGCGCCCAGCGCGGCCCGGAGCGCCACCGTCCTCATCGCGCGCGCACCGTTGTTCATTGCTTGCGGCCTCGCTTGGGCTTGGGCGGCCCGTGCCCGTGGCGCCGCGCCGGCAGCGACACCTTGCGCGGCTTGTTGTCGCCCGCCTCCGCCTTCTTGCCCGCCTGATCCTGCAGCATCTGTAGCTCCGCGCGCGTCAGCTCGCGCATCTCGCCAGGCATCAGGCCCTGCACGTCGATGCCGCCGTAGTCCGCGCGGAAGAGCTTGATCACCGGCGCGCCCGCGGCCTCCATCAGGCGCTTGACCAGATGCTGGCGCCCCTCGGCGACGACGACGCGGATCCAGGTGTTCTTCGGCGTCTTGCTGTGGAGCGAAGCCTCGAGCGCCTTGGCGCGCCCGTCTTCGAGCCGGACCCCCGCGAGCAGCCGGCCGATCAGCTTGTCGGCCGCTTCGCCGAGCACGTGCCCGCCCACCTTGGCCAGGTACGTGCGCCGCACGCCGAACTTCGGGTGCATCAGCTGGTGCGCGAGATCGCCGTCGTTGGTGATGAGCAGCGCGCCCTCGACGTCATAGTCGAGCCGGCCCACCGGATAGACCCGCTCGTGCACGCGCTTCATGTACTGCGCGATGGTCGGCCGCCCCTCCGGATCGCTCATCGTCGTCACGCAGCCGGCCGGCTTGTAGAGGACGTACCAGACCTTCTCTTCGGCCTCCGCGATCTGCCGGCCGTCGACGCGGATGACGTCCTCGTCGAGGTCGGCCTTGGTGCCCAGCTCGCGCACCACCTTGCCGTTCACTTCGACGTGGCCTTCCGTGATCAGCGTCTCGGCCTTGCGGCGCGAGGCGATGCCGGCGTGGGCGAGGATCTTCTGCAGGCGCTCTTGCATGGCTCTTGGCTGCTTTCTTCGTGAATCTTCAAGGCGCGGGAGCAGAAGTGCCCTCTGCCGCAACATCTGTTTCTGTACCAACAGTTTGTGTGCCAACAGTTGGTGTACCAACGGTCTGCGCATCCGAATGGGGATGGCGGATGATTAGCGAGTGGGCCATCGAGCCACCGTCGCCACTGCCCGGGGCGCCAGTGCCCACGCCCGGCGGCGCGAGGACCGCGGCAGTGCTCTTCGCGTTGGCGTCGGCGACTTCCATCGCCTTCTCCAATTGCTCGAGCGCAGCATCGCTCTCGACGGCCGCCTCCTTCATCTTCTGCTCGAACGCCGGATCGGCCGCGAGCGCGACCAGGCCCTGCACCGGCGGCGCGTCGGGCGTCTCTTCTTCGACGATCTTGCGGCTCTCTTCCGAGAGCTCCTGGAACTCGCGCAGCGTCGGCAGCTGCGTCAGGTCGCGCAGGTTGAACAGCTCGAGGAACTCCTTGCTGGTGCCGTAGATGAGCGGCCGGCCCGGCTCATCCTTCTTGCCGAGGATGCGGATGAGCTTGCGCTCGAGCAGCGCCTTGGTCACCGCGCCGCAGTCGACGCCGCGGATGTCTTCCATCTCGGGGCGCGTGAGCGGCTGGCGATAGGCGATGATCGCGAGCGTCTCCAGCGCGGCGCGGGTGAGCCGCAGCGGCTTGACCTGCAGCATGCGCCGCACGTACGCGCCGACCGCCGCGTCGGTGCGCAGCTGCCAGCGACCGCCCAGATCTGCGAGCGCGATGCCTCCCTTGCGCGCGGCATAGTCGGCAGAGAGCTTCGCCATGCCCTGCTCGACCTGCTCCTGCGAGAACTGCGTCGCCTCCATCAGGCCGGGCAGATCGAGCGGCTTCTCCGCAGCGAAGAGCAGCGCCTCGATCACCTGGCAGACGCGCTCGGCCGAGGCGAAGCGCGCCGCTTCCGCGAGCAGCTTGAGGTCGTCCTGCGCCGCGGCGACCAGCTCCTCCTCGTCCGACTTCTTCGGATCGCTGGGGAACTCGATCTCCGCCGGCGGCCGCGCGAACAGCTCGCCGTCGGGCGTGCGGATCGGCGCCGATGCGCCGCTGACATCCGCGGAAGCGGGCGGCGCGGCTGCGGTGGGATCGGCCTGCGCCTCGCCCGCCTGGTTCTCAACCTCGGTAGTCAAGCGCGACTCCTTCCGCGGCGGTCGAAAGCAGCGCCGCCGTGCGCGAGAGGTAGATCTCTCCGTGTTGGTCCGCCTGGTGCACGCGGATGAGCTTCAGCTTGGCCATCTCCAGCACCGCCAGGAACGTGGGCACCACGCGGTGGCGATCCATCTCGCTCAGGTCGGCGAACAGCGAGGTGAAGCTGATCCGCTCCTCGACGCGCAGCCGGTCCGCGATGGTCGAGATGCGATCGCCGATCGACAGCCGCTCGACGAACACCTCGTGAGGGATCTCGATCTTCCGCTCGACCAGCAGCTTGGCGAACAGCTCGATCAGCCGGTACACCGAGAGCTCCGGCGACTTCATCCAGGTCACTTCGTCGGGGAAGAGCGGCAGCTCCTCGCGCGCGCGGCGCACGAACGTGTCGCGGCCCAGCTGCGGCAGCCGGCCGATCTTGAGCGCTGCGTCCTTGTACTTTTGGTACTCGAGCAGCCGGCGGACCAGCTCCTCGCGAGGGTCCGGCCCGATCTCCGCGTCGGGCGCGTCCTGCGACTCGTCGCGCGGCAGCAGCATGCGCGACTTGATGTGCGCGAGCGTCGCCGCCATCAGCAGGTATTCCGCGGCCAGATCGATGTTCAGCTCGCGCGCCCGATCCATGTACTCGAGGTACCGGTCGGTCACGAACGAGATGGGAATGTCGAAGATGTCGAGCTTGTGATCCTGGATGAGCGAGAGGAGCAGATCGAGCGGTCCCTCGAACTTCGCCAGGTGCAAAGAGAGCGCGTCGGGATCGAGCGGCGGGCCGCTCCCAGCGCCGCTGAGCGCGATCGCTGCCTCCGTCGCGTCGCTCGGTGCGGGCATCCCGGGGCCGGTCGCGCCGGCCGCAGCGGTGTCTTCGGGCGCAGCCGTGCCCGCGCCACCCGCTTCGGTTACCGAATTCGATAACGATTCGGCAACGCTCTTTTGCGGCTTGCCCGACATCGCTAGCCCAGCTTCATCGCCGCGCGGACCGACTCCATCGTCTTCTCCGCGACCGCCTGCGCCTTGCGCGTGCCCAGCTGCACCAGCTCGTCGATGCGGGCCGGATTGCGATCCAGCTCGGCCCGCCGCTCGCGGTGCTTCTCCAGCTCGGGAAGCAGCGAGGTCAACAGCAGCTTCTTGCAGTCGACGCAGCCGATCGCGGCGGTGCGGCACTCGGCGTTGACCCGCTCGACCGTCTGGTTCGGCGAGTAGGCGCGGTGGAGATGATAGATGGCGCAGATCTCGGGGTTGCCCGGATCGGTGCGCCGCACGCGCGCCGGGTCGGTCACCGCGACCATGATCCGCTTGCGCGCGCTCTCCGCGTCCTCGCCCAGCTCGATGGCGTTGCCGTAGCTCTTCGACATCTTGCGGCCGTCGAGCCCGAGGATCTTCGGCACCTCGGTGAGCAGCGGCCGCCCCTCGACGAGGACCGGCTTCTGATCCTTCGCGTAGAGGTGGTTGAAGCGGCGCACCAGCTCGCGGCCCAGCTCGAGGTGCGAGACCTGGTCGGCGCCGACCGGCACCGAGTTCGCGCCGTAGAGCGCGACGTCGGCCGTCTGCAGCACCGGATAGCCAAGAAAGCCGTGCGTCGCGAGATCCTTCTCGCGCAGCTGCTCTTGCTGCTCCTTGAACGTGGGCACGCGCTCGAGCCAGCCGAGCGGCGTGATCATGCTCAGCAACAGATAGAGCTCGGCGTGCTGCTTGACCCGGCTCTGCACGAAGAGCGTGACCTTCTCCGGATCGAGGCCGGCCGCGACCCAGTCCGCGAACATGTCGCGCGTCGAGGCCTCGATCTTCGAGGGGTCGGCGTACTCGGTGGTGAGCGCGTGCCAGTCGGCCGAGAAGAAGAAGCACTCGGCCTTCTGCGAGATGGCGATCCAGTTCTTCACCGCGCCATGGAAGTGACCGAGGTGGAGCTTGCCCGTGGGCCGCATTCCGGAGACGACGCGGCGGGGCTCGTGGCGCGCGGAAGGTGCGGCTGCCGGCGCTGCAGATTCGGTCATGGCGACTCCTCGGGCGGCTCACGCCGCGCGCTGTGCAAGCGGCGTCCTCTGCCGCGGAGCGTGAGCGAGTACCTCAAGAGCGCCGAGCGCGTCCAGTCTGTGTCGCGAGAGGAAAAGACGTGGCGCGCTTTTCGCTTGATCGCCCGCGCGACAATCGCATAGTTATGCAATCACTATGCAACTCAAAGTCGCGATCTTCGGCGCGTCGGGATACTCGGGCGTCGAGGCCACCCGCATCCTCGCGGGGCATGCTTCCTTCGAGCTGACGCTGGCCACTTCCGACCGCTGGGAGGGCGAGCTGCTCGAGGCGCGGCTGGGGCATCTGGGCGGCGCGGGCGCGCTCCGGTATGCAGCCCATCCGGCCGATGGCGCCGGCGCCGCGCTCGCCGCGAAGGGCTGCGCCGCGGCGCTGCTCTGCACCCCCGCCGAGACCTCGCTCGAGCTCGCTCCCGCGCTGGTCGCGGCCGGCATCCAGGTGGTCGATCTCTCCGGCGCCTTCCGCCTGCGCGACGCCGCGGTCTTCGCCGCCGCATATCGCCTGACGCAGGACGCGCCCGCCGCCGCGCTGCAGGCCGAGGCGGTCTACGGCATGCCCGAGCTGGGCGCCGACACGCGCGCGTCCATCGCGAAGGCGCGGCTGGTCGCGAACCCCGGCTGCTACCCGACCGCCGCCGCGCTCGCGCTCGCGCCGCTCTTCGAGGCAGGCCTGCTCGCCGAGGAGCCGATCGTCGTCGACGCGGCCAGCGGCACCACCGGCGCCGGCCGCAAGGCGACCGAGGAGATGAGCTTCAGCGAGGTGGCCGACGAGTTCCGCGCCTACCGCGTGCTGCGCCACCAGCACACGCCGGAGATCGCGCAGACCCTCGCTGGCGCCGCCCGCCGCGCGGTCCCGCTCACCTTCACGCCGCACCTCTTGCCGGTCCGCCGCGGCATCCTCGCCACCGCGTATGCGCGCCTCGCGCCCGGGCGAACCCCCGCGGAGCTGAAGGCCGCGCTGCTGCATAAATATGCAGGCGAGCCGTTCGTGCAGCTGGCCGGCTCTCCCGATCAGGTCTCGCTGCGCGCGGTGGTCGGCACCAACCAGGTGCAGATCGCGGTCGACTGCGGCGGCGCGGCGCTCGGGCCGGGGAGCGATCCGAATCGCGTGGTCGTCATCTCCGCCATCGACAACCTGCTCAAGGGAGCCGCCGGCCAGGCCATCCAGAACCTCAACTTGATGTGCGGCCTCCCCGAGAGCCAGGGCCTGCTCGCGCTGCGCCCGGTCTGATCGAAGTTCACCCGCATGTCTCAAAGCCGCGCCAGCGGCGTCCCCAAAGTCCGAAGCCAGTCCGCTTCTACGGAGCCACCATGAAGATCCCCCAGGGGTTCAAGTTCGCCGGCCTTCACGCGGGCATCAAGCCGAACCGCAAGGACCTCGCGCTCGTCGTCAGCGAGACGCCCTGCTCGGCGGCCGGCTGCTTCACCCAGAACCTCGCCAAGGCGGCGCCGGTCATCGACGGTGAGGCGCGCTTGCCCGCGTCCAACGTGCACGCGGTGATCATCAACAGCGGCAACGCGAACGCGCTCACCGGCCCCGAGGGGCTCGCCGACGTGAAGCTGGTGCGCGAGGCGCTCGGCGCGGAGCTGCGCTTGCCCGCCTCGGCGGTGCTGACCGCCTCGACCGGCGTGATTGGCCACCGGCTGCCGGTGCACAAGCTGGTCGCGGCCATCCCGCGCGCGGTGGCGAGCCTCAAGCCTGAGGCGGAGCTCGCGGCCGAGGCGATCCTCACCACCGATACGCGCGTGAAGATGTCGACGCGCACCATCCAGCTGCCCGGCGCCGACGGCTCGATGAAGGAGGTCACGCTCTCGGCCATCTGCAAGGGCTCGGGCATGATCGCGCCCGAGCTGGCGACGATGATCGCGGTGGTCACCACCGACGCGGCGATCACGCCGCAGGCGCTGGCGGTGGCGCTGCGCGGCTCGATGGCGCGCAGCTTCAACAGCCTCACCGTCGACGGCGACATGAGCACCAACGACTGCGTATTCGCCTTGGCGAATGGGCTCGCGGGCAATGCGGTGCTCAGCGATCCCTGCGCCGCGCTCACCACCTTCTGCGATGCGCTCAACGATCTCTGCCTGCAGATGGCGAAGGAGATCGCGGCCGACGGAGAAGGCGCGACCAAGCTGCTCGAGGTGGTGGTCTCGGGCGCGCCTTCGTTCGAGATCGCGCAGGATCTCGCCAAGGCGATCGCGGGCGGCTCGCTGGTGAAGGCGGCCATCTTCGGCGCCGATCCGAACTGGGGCCGCATCCTCGCCGCCGCTGGCGCGCGCGCGGGGACCAAGGGCTACCCGGTCGATCCGGCCGCCGCGAAGGTCCGCGTGCAGGGCGTGGTCGTCTACGACCGCGCGCCCACCGGCGTCGACAACAGCACGCTCAAGGCCCGCATGCGCTCGCCCGAGATCCTCGTCGAGCTCGAGCTCGGCACCGGCCCGGGCACCTCGACCGCGTTCGGCTGCGACCTCTCGTACGACTACGTGAAGATCAACGCCGACTACACCTCGCTGATCGTGCCGACCGAGAGCGGCGGCGTCGCCAAAGATGATCGCCTCAGCAACTACTCGCCCAACTTCAAGGTCTCGCTGCTGGTCGAGGCGCTCAGCTACATCCAGAAGTTCACCGGCACCCGCTGCGTCATCAAGTACGGCGGCGCGGCGATGGTGAAGGACTCGCTCAAGAAGAGCTTCTGCAACGACATCTCGCTCTTGCGCTCGGTGGGCCTGCGGCCGATCGTCGTCCACGGCGGCGGTCCGGAGATCACGCGCACGCTCGAGAAGCTGGGCGGCAAGGCCGAGTTCGTCGACGGCATGCGCGTCACCAACACCAGCGACCTGAAAGTCGTCGAGATGGTGCTGACCGGCTCGATCAACACCGAGCTGGTGACGCTGCTCAACCAGGAGAACGGCCACGCGGTCGGCGTCTCCGGAAAAGATGGCGGGCTGCTGCGCGCGAAGAAGCTGCAGACGGGCGGGCGCGATCTCGGCCAGGTCGGCGAGGTCACGCGCGTCAACAAGGACTTCCTTGAGATGCTGCTCAACCAGGGCTACGTCCCGGTCATCTCGCCCATCGGCATCGGCGAGGACGACGGCCAGAGCTACAACATCAACGCCGACGCGGTGGCGGCGAAGGTCGCGGCGGCCATCGGCGCGCAGAAGCTCATCTACCTCTCGGATGTCGCCGGCGTGCTCAAGGCGGGCGAGCTGGTGCCCGAGCTGACCGCGGCCGACCTGCGCGCGCTCCTCGACGACGGCACCATCCAGGGCGGCATGAAGGCCAAGGTGCTGTCGATCCTCGAAGCGCTGAACAACGGCGTCACCAGCGTGCATCTCATCGACGGGCGCGTCCCGCACAGCATCATCGGCGAGCTCTTCACCGACCGCGGCGTCGGCTCGTTGGTGTCCGCATGAGGACCGAGCGCAGCGAGAAGAGCGAGCGCCTGCACGAGCGCGCGCACGAGAGCAGCGAGTCGCACGACAAGGCGGCGCGCCTCGATGCGATCAAGCGGATCATCCGCGAGCGCGCGGTGGCGACCCAAGAGGAGCTGGGCAAGCTGCTGCACGCCGAGGGGTTCCACGTCACGCAGGGGACGCTCTCGCGGGACCTGGCGCAGCTGGGCGCGCTGCGGGTGGCGCGGCCGAACAACGGCGCCGTCTACGAGCTCGCCTCCGAGCCCGAGCCGATCCAGCGCCTGCGCGCGCTTGGCGAACTGCTGCTCTTCGTCTCCGACAACGACGCGCTGGTGGTGGTCCGCACCCAGCCGGGCGCGGCCAACGCGGTCGCGCGCGCGATCGATCTCGCGCGCCTGCCCGAGTGCCTGGGCAGCATCGCTGGCGACGACACCATCTTCCTCACCCCCGTGCGCGGCGTGGGCCCGCGCCGCCTCTCAAACGCGCTGCGCGAGCTGCTCGGCGAGAGCGGAAAGCGATCATGATCCTGGCCAAGACCGACGCCGCTGGCGAGCGCGGGCTCCATCCCGCCGTGCTGGCGTTCTCCTCCTCGCTCACGCTCGACAAGCAGCTCTTGCGCGAAGATCTCCTCGGCAGCCTCGCGCACCTGACCATGCTGTCGCGCCGCGAGATCATCCCGCGCGAGGCGGCGGCGCAGATCCGCGCCGGCCTCATCGCCATCTGGGACGCGGCGCAGGCGGGCACACTCGAGCTGCCCGACGAGGAAGATGTGCATATGGCGGTCGAGGCGCTGCTCACGCAGCGGCTGGGCGAGAGCGCCGGCCTGCTCCACACCGCCCGCTCGCGCAACGATCAGGTCGCGCTCGATCTGCGGCTGCACGTGCGCGAGCAGTGCGCGCTGTCGCTCGAGAGCCTGTCGGCGCTGATCGAGCTGCTCACCTCTCGCGCGGCCGCTTCGAAAGACGTCTTCCTCCCTTCGTACACGCACCGCCAGCGCGCGCAGCCTATCTCGCTCGCGTATCTGCTCTGCGGCTACGCGGCGATGTTCGCGCGCGACGCGGAAGCGCTCGCGTTCGTGCTGCAGCAGTGCGACGTGCTCGCGCTCGGCGTGGGCGCCATCGGCGGCACCTCGCTGCCCATCGATCGCAACATCACCGCTGAGCTCTTGCGCTTCTCGCGCATCACCACCAATGGCCTCGACACGGTGGGCGACCGCGACTTCGCGCTCGACTTTGCCTACGCGACCGCGCGCGCGCTGGTGCACGTCAGCCGCGTGTCGACCGACATCATCGACTTCTCCACCGCCGAGTTCGGCTACGCGAAGCTCGACGGCGAGATCGCCTGCGGCAGCTCGATGATGCCGCAGAAGCGCAACCCCGATCTCTTCGAGCTGCTGCGCGGCAAGAGCGGGCGCGCCATCGGCAACCTCACCGGGCTGTTCGTCACGCTCAAGGGCCTGCCGGGCGGCTACAACCGCGACCAGCAAGAAGACCGGCAGGCGCTGCTCGAGACGGGGCCGCTCCTGCGAACGGCGCTCGACACGCTCGCGCTCGGGCTTGCGCGCGTGCAGTTCGACGCGGAGAAGACGCTGGCCGCGCTCAACGCCGACTACATGCAGGCGACCGACGTCGCTGAGGCGCTCGCGCAGAAGGGCATTCCGTTCCGCACCGCCTACGGCATCGCCGGCAAGCTGGTGCGCCGCTGCCAGGACGAGCAGCTGCCGCTCTCGCGCGCGACGCTGGCGATGGCGCAGGCCATCGATCCGCGCTTCGACGCCGAGGTGATGCAGGCCTGCGATCCGCGCGCGTCGGTGACGCGCAAGCGCAACCAGGGCGGCACCGGGCCCGCTTCGGTGGAGGCGCAGATCAGCGCGCTGCAGAAGCGCGCGCGGGAGGTCGGCGCGCAGGCCAAGGCCGTCCCGCGGCTCTCGTCGATCTTCGCCGCGGTGAAGGACGTCTCGCTGGGCTAGTTCTGTTCCGCTCGCGGCGCTCCACGTCGCGTGGTGCGCCGCCTCCCTTTCTTGTCCCATGCCGTTCTTCGCGAGAACCTCTTGATGAACTCCAAGCGCGACTTCCTTCGCCTCGCCGACCTCTCCCTCGACGAGCACCGCACGCTCTTTGCCCGCGCGCGCCAGCTCAAGTCCGCGCGCAGCGCGGGCGAGGTGGTCACCACGCTGGCCGGCCGCTCGCTGCTGCTGCTCTTCGAGAAGTCCTCGACCCGCACGCGCGTCTCGTTCGAGGCGGCCATCCAGCAGCTGGGCGGCTCGGCGATCACGCTGCCGATGCAGGACAGCCAGCTCGCCCGCGGCGAGCCGCTCGAGGACACCGCGCGCGTCGTCTCGCGCTACGTCGACGCGGTGATGTTCCGCACCTTCGGCGACGAGCGGCTCGAGACCTTCGCGCGCGCCTCGCGCGTGCCGGTGATCAACGGCCTCTCCGACGGCGGCCACCCGGTGCAGATCCTCGCAGACCTGCTGACGGTGGTGGAGCATCTCGGGCCGGCCGCGACGGGGGCTGCCCTCCCCGACGCGCTGGCGGCGCTGCAGGGCAAGCAGATCGCCTGGGTCGGCGACGGCGCGTCGAACATGGCGCTCTCGTGGATCGAAGCGGCGCACCTGTTCGACTTCACGCTGCGCCTCGCCGCGCCGGAGGGCTACCGGCCGGACGATCGCGCGTTGTCGAAATTATCGAAATTCCCAAATTCGATAACGCCGCGCGGCCGCGTGCAGCTCTGCGACGCGCGCGAGGCCGCCGCTGGCGCCGACGTGGTGACCACCGACGTCTGGACCAGCATGGGCCAGGAGAAGGAGAGCGCCGCGCGCCGGACGGCCTTCGCCAGCTACTGCGTCGACGAGGCGCTGATGAAGCTGGCCTCGCCGCGCGCGATCTTCCTCCACTGCCTGCCCGCGCACCGCGGCGAGGAGGTCACCGCCGCCGTCATCGATGGCCCGCAGAGCGCGATCCTCGACGAGGCGGAGAACCGCATGCACGTGCAGAAGGCGCTCCTGGAGGAGCTGATCCTGCGCTGAGGCTGTGAGCAGTCGCGCCGCGGCGAGGTCTGGTGTGCAGTCAGGCACAAACCTCAACCGCGGAGCAGCCCATGTCTCTCAAAGAAGCCTACGTGCAGAAGATGGAAGCCCAGATCAACCAGCTCGGCTCGAAGTTCCAGAATCTGAAGGCGAAGGCCTCGGAGAAGATCGCCGACGGCAAGATCCAGATGGAGAAGGGCAAGGAGTCGGGCAAGAGCGAGTTCGATGTCCTCAAGGCGAAGTTCGACGAGCTCAAGGCCGCAGGCGAGGACAAGTTCGAGGCGCTCAAGGAGACGGTCGAGAAGAAGTTCGCCGAGCTGAGCAAGCCGGCGAAGAAGTCGACCGAGACCCGGGTCTAATCTGGATTCGCGCACGCCGCGGCGGTCGCTCGGGCGCCTCGCCCGCGGCGCTGCCGCGTGCGCGTTTCTCTGCTTCTCGCTCGGGCAGCTGCTGCTCTGCCCGCCCATCTTCTGCTCGCTCTTCGAGGTCGCGTTCGGCGGACAGGTGCGCGCGAGCTACCGCTCCGCCTGGTCGATCTGGCCGGGCGTCATCCACCTCAAGGACTTCGAGCTGCGCGGCGAGGACGACAACGTCCAGTGGGACCTGCAAGTCGACGAGATCAGCTTCCGCTGCTCGCTGCACGAGCTCTTCGCGCGGACGTTCCACGCGCAGCACGTCCGCGCGCGCGGCCTCGGCTGGGCGCTGCGGTTCAAGAGGCCGCTCGCCGAGACCACGCCGCAGACGCTCTATGGCCTGCCCGCGGTGCTCGGGTTCGATCCGATGCCGCTCAAGCCGCTCGGCCCCGACGAGCTCGACAGCGACGCGAAGTACCATCTCTGGACCATCCACCTCGACGACGTCGACGCCGACGGCGTGCGCGAAGTCTGGGTGCAGACGCTGCACCTCTATGGGCTCGGCCACATCACCGGCGGCTTCTTTCTCAAGCCGATGCGCCACGTCGAAGTGATGGCGCAGCTGGAGGCGCAAGGCATGGTGCTGGCCATCGGCGACCACCCGCTCGCGACCCAGCTGCGCGGACATCTCGCGGCCACGCTGCACCCGCTGGACCTGAGGGCGCCGCCGCCGGCGGGTCCGCTCTCGCTGGTCGACGTGGGCGCGCAGCTGCGCGGCCAGCTGGGCGACCTCGGGTTCATCCAGCGCAACCTCCCCGACGGGACCGAGCTGTCCGAGGAGCCGGGGCCACTGGCGCTCGACGTGCGCGTCGAGGGCGGCGTGCTGCAGGCCGCGAGCACGGCCGCCGCGAGCACCGCGCACCTCCACTTCGCGACGCCGACCGTCCGGCTCGACTCGGCCGCCAGCGCCGCGCTCGCGGTGGGCGAGGTCGGCGCGCCGGGCAGCGCGGGCGCAGCGCCGCTCGAGGCGGTCGCGACCGGCGAGCTCTCTTCGCTCACGCTCTCGCTGCGCCGCTCGAACGCCGCGCCGCTGCAGGCGCGCAGCCTCCGCGCCGCGATCTCCAGCGCGCAGCGAGACCTCTCGCGCGGCCTCGCCTGGAGCGGCCTCTCGCTCGATCTCGACGCCGTCCGCGCGCCCGACCTGCGGCTCCTCCAAGACCTGTTGCCCGGCGACGCGAAGGTGCGCATCGAGGGCGGCGCGGCCGAAGCGCACGGACACTTCGAGGTGAGCCGCAGCAGCGCGCACGGCACGCTCGCCTTCAGCGCCCACGACGCGCGCGTCTCCAGCGGCGGCACGCACCTGCGCTGGGACGCGCTCGGCGAAGCGCGCCTGCGCGGCCGCGACGCGACCTCGGGCGCGCTCGATCTCTCGACCAGCCACGTGGAGATCGAGAAGGCGCAGGCGGCCGGCGGGCAAGGCCCCGCCTGGTGGGGCCGCTTCGAGCTGCCGCGCGCGTCGGTCGACCCAGCGGCCAAGAGCGCGGCGCTCGAGCTGAGCGGCCAGTGCCTCGACGCGCGCCCGCTGCGCGCGCTCTTCGACGCCGAGGGCGTGCCCGGGTTCGTCGCCAGCTTCTTCGTGATGCCGCACTTCGAGGTGAAGGGCGGCCTCCGGGTGTCGCCCGGCCAGCTCGAGCTGACCGACCTGGACGCGCGCGGCCAGGGCGCCGAGATCCGCGCCAATTACCAGTCGCGGCAAGGCGCGGTGCTGGGCGAGGCGCTGATCACGCTCGGCGTGGCGACCGCGGCGCTCGATCTCGACGGAGGGAGAGCGCACGTCATCCTGGCCGGCGCGCGCTCGTTCTTCGAGAAGCGGCAGAAGGCAGATCGCGCCAAGGACGGGACGCGCGCGGTGCAGCGCAGAGCGAAGCGCGGGGGCGACGCGCGCGCAGCCCGCGCTGGCGCCGCGAGCAACTGATCCACGAGGCGCCGCGCGGTCGCCACGCCGCTTGTGGCCAGCCGCTAGGTCGCGCTGCCGCCGTGGCGCCCGGCCCCCGCGCGGAAGCGCTCGGCCCCCTGCACGCCCTCCTGCAGAAGCGACGCGAGGCCCAGCTGCAGCTCGTTCTCCATCGCCTGCGCGAACGTCAGCTCGAGCCCGTCGATGGCCGCGCGCCGGTCGCTGCGCAAGCAGGCCTGCGGCAGCGCCGCGAGCGAGCGCGCCAGCTCCTCGGCCGCATCGCGCGCCGCTCCCTTGGGCACCACCCGATTGACCAGCCCCATCGCCAGCGCCTCCGCGGCGGAGACGGCGCGGCCGGTGAGGATCAGATCGAGCGCGCGCGAAAGGCCGATGAGACGAGGCAGGCGCGCGGTGCCGCCGTCGATGAGCGGCACGCCCCAGCGGCGGCAGAAGACCCCGAGCTGCGCGTCGTCGGCGGCCACGCGCAGGTCGCACCAGAGCGCGAGCTCGAGGCCGCCGGCGACAGCGAACCCCTCGATGGCCGCGATCACCGGCTTGCTCAACGAAAGCCGCGTCGGGCCCATCGGGCCGTCGCCGTCCGGCTCGACCCGGTTGCCCTGCCCCTCGGCGATGGCCTTGAGATCGGCGCCCGAAGAGAACGTCTCGCCCGCGCCGAAGAGCACCGCGACGCTCGCGCTCGCGTCCGCCTCGAAGGCGCGGAACGCTTCGGCGAGCGCCTGCGCGGTCTCGCGATCGACCGCGTTCCTCCGCGCCGGCCGCTCGAGGACGATGGTGCTGACCGCTCCCTGCTTCTCGACGCGCACCATGCTCTTCTCCTCGCGCAGCGAGCGCGCCGATCAGTGCGCCTGATAGTCCTGCAGCGCCTTCACGCCCAGCGGCGCCTCGCGCAGCGCCTCGATGGCCGCCACCGCCGCGCGGCAGCTGGTCAGCGCCGTGAAGTATGGGATCCCATGCATCAGCGTCTGCCGGCGGATGCTGTAGCTGTCCTCGATCGCCTGCTTGTCGCTGGTGGTGTTGAACACCAGCGCGATCTCGCGGTCGATGATCTTGTCGACGATGTGAGGCCGCCCGTCGGCCACCTTGCGCACCGCCGTCGAGGGCACGCCGCGCTCGCGCAGGTAGGCCGCGGTGCCGGCGGTGGCGACCACTTCGAATCCGCAGGCGACCATCCGGCGCGCCAGCTCGCACATGCCCGGCTTGTCCTCGTCGCGCACCGACACGAAGACCTTGCCGCCGAGCGGCAGCGTGTTGCCGGCGGCGATCTGCGCCTTGGCGAACGCGCGCGGGAAGGAATCGTCGAGGCCCATCACCTCGCCGGTCGAGCGCATCTCGGGCCCGAGGATCGTGTCGGCGCGCGAGAAGCGGTGGAAGGGGAACACCGCCTCCTTCACCGACATGTGCTTGGGCACCACGGTCTTGGTCGCGCCCTGCTCTTTGAGCGTCTTGCCCACCGCGCAGAGCGCCGCGATCTGCGCCCAGGAGATGCCGGTGGCCTTGCCCACGAACGGCACCGTGCGCGACGCCCGCGGGTTCGCCTCGAGCACGTAGACGCGCCCGTCCTGCACGGCGAACTGCACGTTCATCAGGCCGATCACCTTGAGGTGCCGCGAGAGCGCCAGCGTCTGCCGCGAGATCTCCGCGATGATCTCCGCCGAGAGCGAGTACGGCGGCAGCGCGCACGCCGAGTCACCCGAGTGGATGCCGGCCTCCTCGATGTGCTCCATCAGGCCGCTGATCACGTAGTCGGTGCCATCGCCGACGCAGTCGACGTCGACCTCGATCGCGTCCTTCAAGAAGCGGTCGATGAGGATGGGCCGGTCCTCCGACGCGCGCACCGCTTCGGTCGAGTACTTCTCGAGGCCGGCGTCGTCGTAGATCACTTCCATCGCGCGGCCGCCGAGCACGAAGCTGGGGCGCACCATCACGGGGTACCCGATGCGGCGCGCGACCGAGAGCGCCTCTTCCTTCGAGCGGGCGATGCCGTTCTCCGGCTGCAGCAGCTTGAGCTCGGTGATGCACTTGGCGAACCGCTCGCGGTCCTCGGCGATGTCGATCGCCTCCACGCTCGTTCCGAGAATCGGAATGCCCACCTCGGCGAGCCCCTGCGACAGCTTGAGCGGCGTCTGCCCACCGAACTGCACGATCACGCCCATCGGCTTCTCGGCGCGCGCGATGGCGACGACGTCCTCGTGGGTGAGCGGCTCGAAGTAGAGCCGGTCGCTGGTGTCGTAGTCGGTCGAGACCGTCTCCGGGTTGCAGTTGACCATGATGGTCTCGAACCCGGCGGCGCGCAGCGCGTAGGCGGCCTGCACGCAGCAGTAGTCGAACTCGACGCCCTGGCCGATGCGGTTGGGGCCGCTGCCGAGGATCATCACCTTCTTCTGGTGCGCGGTCGGCCGCGTCTCGTCCTCGTCCTCGTACGAGCTGTAGAGGTACGGCGTGTTCGCCTCGAACTCGGCGGCGCAGGTGTCGACGCGCTTGAAGATCGGCTGCACGTCGAGCGTCTTGCGCAGCTGCGCGATCGCCCCCTCGCTGACCCCGAGCAGCTGCGCGATGCGGCGATCCGCGAAGCCGAGCCGCTTGTAGCGAAGCATCCAAGCGCGATCGATCGAGTCCGGTTGCCGCCCGACGATCTCCTTCTCCGCCTTCACCAGCCCGTCGATCTCGCGGAGGAACCAAGGGTCCACCGCCGAGAGCGCGTAGAGCTCTTCGATGGGGATCTGCGCGCGCATCCCCTCGGCGAGCCAGAAGAGGCGATCGGGCGTCGGCACCTTCGCGTTGGCGCGGATCTTCTCCTTCTCCGCGTCGGAATATTCGAACGGCCCGCGGTCGCGGCCCATCGGCGAGGCGAGGCCGTGCGTGCCCTGCTCCATCGAGCGCAGCGCCTTTTGCAGCGCCTGCTGGAAGGTGCGGCCGATCGCCATCACCTCGCCGACCGACTTCATGCTCGTCGTCAACGTGCGGTCGGCGTGCGGGAACTTCTCGAAGTTGAAGCGCGGGATCTTCACCACCGCGTAGTCGATGGCCGGCTCGAACGAGCTGGGCGTCGTCTTGGTGATGTCATTCTTGAGCTCGTCGAGCGTGTAGCCCACGGCCAGCTTGGCCGCGATGCGCGCGATGGGGAAGCCGGTCGCCTTCGACGCCAGCGCCGAGCTGCGCGAGACGCGCGGGTTCATCTCGATGACCACGATGCGGCCGGTCTTCGGATCGACGCCGAACTGGATGTTCGAGCCGCCCGTCTCGACGCCGATGGCGCGGATCACCTTGCGCGCGATGTCGCGCATGGTCTGGTACTCGACGTCGCTCAAGGTCATCGCTGGCGCGACGGTGATCGAGTCGCCGGTGTGGACCCCCATCGGATCGATGTTCTCGATGGAGCAGATGATCACCACGTTGTCCGCGCGATCGCGGATCACCTCGAGCTCGTACTCCTTCCAGCCGAGCACGCTCTCCTCGATGAGCACCTCGTGCGTCGGCGAGAGGTCGAGCGCGCGGCGCCCCATCTGCTCCAGCTCTTCATGGTTGTAGGCGATGCCGCCGCCGAGGCCGCCGAGCGTGAAGCTCGGGCGCAGGATGAGCGGGAAGCCGAGCTTCACCCCGATGGCGACCACCTCGTCCATCGTGTGCGCGATGCCGGAGAGCGGCACCTCGACGCCGATGGCGGTCATGCACTCCTTGAACTTGAGCCGGTCCTCGGCCTTCTCGATCGCGTCGAGCTGCGCGCCGATGAGCTGACAGTTGTATTTGGCAAGGATTCCCCGCCTGGCCAGCGCCACCGCGAGGTTGAGCGCGGTCTGGCCGCCCAGCGTCGGCAGGATCGCGTCGGGCCGCTCCTGCGCGAGGATGCGCTCGGCCGCCTCCACCGTGATCGGCTCGATGAACGTCCGGTCGGCGAACGACGGATCGGTCATGATGGTGGCGGGGTTGGAGTTCAAGAGCAGCGTGCGGTACCCCTCCTCGCGCAGCGCTTTGAGGGCTTGAACACCGGAGTAGTCGAACTCGCAGGCCTGGCCGATGACGATGGGACCGGAGCCGAGGAGCAGGATGGACTTGAGGTCTTCGCGACGGGGCATTTGGGCGCGAGCGTCTAGCACGAGGCGGGCGCGATGACGAGCGGCAGCAAGCATGCCGACGAAGCCTCCTCGGAGGTGGCCGATTCTGCCGCGGCGAGCGGCCGCGGTCCCGCTCCGGCCGACCCGCGCGCCGCCGCCGCGCTGGCGCGCAACGATCGCTACCTGCTCGAGTTCGTCGAGGCGCTCTCGCTCTGTCCCTGGGCGCGCCGCTGCCGCGAGATGGGCCGCCTCGAGCGCCGGGTGATCCTCGCGGCCGGCGGCGAGCCCGAGACCCCCGCCTTCGAAGCGCTCATCGACGACGCGATGACCGCCGTCTGCGAGCTGGCCGCGCGCCCGCCAGGCGAGGTCGAGATCGGCCTGCTCCTCTTCCCTGCGCTGGTGCCCGCGCTGCGCGCTGGCGTCGAGGGGGCGCGCGCGTTCGAGCAGGTCTGCAACGCCGTCCGCGCGGCGATGCAGCAGGCCTTCGCGCAAGAGCCGGGCGGCCAGCCGTTCTACTGCGTCGCCTTCCACCCCGAGCTGGGGATGGACCTGGCCGACGCGAACCGCGCCGTGCGCTTCATCCGCCGCAGCCCCGACCCGACGCTGCAGCTGGTGCGCGTGAGCGTGCTGCAGGCGGCGCGCGGCTCGGATCCGCTGCGCTACGTCGACGCGAGCAGGATGACGCGCGAGGAGCTGATGGCGGTGCAGTCGCCAGAGACGATCTCGGAGCGCATCGCGCGGCTGAACTGGGAGACGCTGCAGCGCGAGGGGCCGGAGAAGCTGCGGGCGCTGCTGGAAGGGATGAGCGCGCAGTAAGGCCCGCCGCTACCGCGGCGGCCCGCCCATCCCCACCGGCGCCGGCGTCGCGGTCGGGTCCACCGCGACCGTCAGCTCCGCGCGGTACCCCTTGCCGCCCGCGCGCGGCGCCATCGTCGCCACGCAAAGCTCGCCGTGCTCGCTCTGGAAGATCCCGTCCTCGTCGGCCGTCGTGCGGTGGATGGTGTGCTCGCTGTAGGGCGGGTGGCTCATCAGCTCGGCCACCAGCGCCTCGGGGAAGAAGACCTGGCCGACGTGCGAGATGTGGCCCGCGGCGTAGCTCTTCGCGCCCGCCTTGCCCTCGGTGCGCACCTTGAAATGGATGTGGTTGACGCGCCCCATGTAGAAGCCGGGGACGATGGTCTGGAACTCGACCGCGCCGTCGGCGCCGGTGAGCTGCACGCCGCGCAGGAACGTCAGCGCGTCGCTCGGATGCATCGCGGGCGGCCCGCCGTGGCCGGGGTCGAAGTCGGGCGGCGGGCCTCGATGGCTCGGGTCGACGCCGGGCGGCGGCCCTCGGCGGGGGGCGTGCCCAGGGCTGTCGTCGGGCGGCGGGCCCAGCGCCGTCTTGGTGAAGCCCGAGTAGAGCCCGTGCGCGTCGCAGTGCCAGACGTCCACCGCGGCGTTCTGGAGCGGCGTGCAGCTGCGCGCGTCGAGCAGGACGAGGCGCAGCTCCAGCGGGAGCCCCGGCTTGCCCTCGGTGAGGTCGCGCCGCAGCTTCGCGTGATCGACGAAGAACGGGCCCACCTCCTGCTCCGGGGTCAGCGTGCAGCGCGCGGGCGCCGCGGCCGCGTCGGCCGCCCGCGCGAGGCGGCTCAACGGCAGCGAGGAGAGGGCAGCGACGCCGCCGGCGAGGAAGCGGCGTCGGGAGAGAGGGTCGATGAGCTTGGGCATGGGCTGGCCCTGGATGGCGCGAGCGCCTCCGCGCCTTCAGACCCAGGGACGCTCCCGAGAAGCGGGTTCAACGCGTCCGGCGGGAGCACCGCTCCTCGTCAGCGCTGCGGGCTCGGCTGCGCCGCGCCGGCGCTCCCGCTCGCGGCCCCTTCGCCCGGGGCGCCGCCCGCGCCGCTCCGCGCCGTCCGATACTTCCCCGCGCGCCGATCGTAGCCATACTTCGCCTTCTCCGCGTAGGCCTGGTCCCCTGTCTTGCCGAAGTATCCGTCGAGGAAGTCGTGGAACGCCGCGAAGGCCGCGTCGCACGCCGCCGAGAGATCCCGCTGGCTCGCCTGGAGCGACTGGAGCTGCTGCCGGGGCGGCAGCTGCGGCATCTCGCTGGCGGCCTTGCGGTGCGCCGCCGCCTGCTTTCGCAGCTCCTCCGCGCGAAGCCCGTGCGGCAGGCCCGACACGCCGTAGAACTGCGCGAAGGCGGCGTGGAACCGCTCCAGCCGGGCCAGGTCGTCGGCGGGGTCCTCGCCCAGGACCCACGCGCCGGTCTCCGCCTGCACCGCGGCGGAGTTCCCGGCCGCGAGCCCCCAGCCTTCGAGCAGCGCGATCACCGACTTCTCCAACGTCCGCGTCCGCTCGAAGACCGCCTCGAGCGGGGCGAGCTTCAGGTGGTAGTCGCGCTGCGCGTCGGCCGGCGCCTGCGAGGCCTGGTACTCGTCGATGAAGCCCTCGACGAGCGCCCGCTTGTCCGGGTGCATCTTGCCCAGCAGCCCATCTGCCCGGGCCGTGTTGCCGAACTCCACGACCTTCCGCGCCTTGGTGTCGAACAGAGCCATGCTTCCTCCCAGCATGGGCAAGCGATGGATTTCGCCCCCCGAGAGGCACTTTTCCGAACCGGATGAAGCGTGTCCAGGAAAAACAGACGTTCGGCTGCCGCGGATGCAGACCAATGGCTGTTTTCCTGTGCGGCGCGTGTGCGTTCATGACACCGAACGGCGGCCGCTCCGCCTCCCGCACGCCGTGGCCGCCAGACCAGGCGAGGCGGCGATCTCGCCTGCACAGGTGAACCCCTCGCGATCCCGGCGTCGCAAGCTCTCGGCACCGCGCAGGGACCTCGCTGGCCGGGCTCGCGAGGTCTCTGCGCTGCGCCGAGACCTCGAACGGGCGGGATCGCGAGGTCTCTGCACCAAGCGGAGACCTTCGAAAGGCGGGATCGCGAGGTCTCTGCACCAAGCGGAGACCTTCGAAGGGCGGGATCGCGAGGTCTCTGCACCAAGCGGAGACCTTCGAAAGGCGGGATCGCGAGGTCTCTGCACCAAGCGGAGACCTTCGAAGCGCGGGATCGCGAGGTCTCTGCACCGCGCCAAGACCTCGAAGAGGCGGGCTCGCAACGTCTCTTGCTGCGCGCGCCACCGGGGACGCCTGGGACGTCAGGTCTCGCCGTAAGGGAGAGTCCCCTGCTCATGCCGGATGGTTTGTGGTAGCCGAAACGAATGACCCTTTCTTTCAAGCTGACGACCGTGGCGGCTTTGACCTTTCTCCTCGCGACGACGGCCTCGAGCGAGGCCGGCGCAGTCGAATATGTGAAGGTCTGCAGCATCGGCACGCTGACGGGCTATTCCATCCCCGGCACCGACACCTGCGTCAACCCCGTCACGGGCGAGACGCTCGAGAACACCGAGGGCGGACTCTGGCAGTCGTTCGTCCCGAACCAGCCCGCGCGCTGGGTGCCCAACGCGGCCGCCGACTGCCTCGGCGGCCGGCTCGTCCCGGTGGCGACCATCGCGGGCAGCGCGCTGGCGGCCAATGCGTACGGGAAGTTCGAGAGCGCGCCCGTCGCGGCGCCAGCGCTGGCCGCGGGCGAGTTCATCTCCAACATGACGATGAGCGGCGGCTTGACCATCGTCGACCTCATCGCCGCGAGCGGCACGGTGCAGTTCACCGGGAGCAATGGCATCGACATCCCCGCGGGCACCGAGTTCGCGCGCGCGGACGGCACGCTCTACGTCACGCTCGCCGACGCGGTGATCGACGCGTCCGGACAGGTCGTCGTCGCCGCGCAAGCGGAGGTGGCCGGGGCGACGGGCCAGATGGACAGCAGCGCCGTGCTCACGCTCTCCGCGCCGATCGACGGCGTCAACAACACGGTCACCTGGATCTCCGGCTTCGACGTCACCACGCAGAGCCGGACCAGCGCGAACTTCTGCATCGCCTACCTCGACGCCGCGGGGAGCTACTCGGTGATCGGCTGCGAGGACGCGGTCGCGCTCGGCAGCCAGTCGGCGACGGTCTCGTTCGCGCCCCGCACATCGGTGCCGCCCTCCAGCCTGACCAGCCCGATCTCCATCGTCGGCGATGAGCAGGATTGGCACACGCAGGGGACCCTCGGCGGTTCGCTGGCGGTCTCGGCCTGCGTGCGCAACGTGGCGGACACCAGCGCGGGCGGCGGCTGCAGCGTCGCGGACAACGGCAGCGGCGCGACGGTGACCTGCGGCTCGACCTCGGTCGCCATCCACAACGGCGCAAACGGCGCCGACGGCAGCTCCTGCACGGTGGCGGCGGACGCGGCGGCGAACGGCGTGACGCTGACGTGCGGCGCGACCAGCGCGACCATTACCAACGGCACCAACGGGACGAACGGCACCAATGGCACCAACGGGACCAACGCATCGTCGTGCACGATCGTCGACCACGGCAACGGCACGGCGACGATGACCTGCCCCGACGGCACCTCGGCGGTGCTGCTCACCCAGGCGTCGGCTGGCAAGAGCTCGTCCAGCTGCAGCAGCGCGCCGGAGACGGGGATGTTCGCGATGGTCGGCCTCGGCATGCTCGCTCTGCGCTCGCGCCGCCGCCAGGCCAGGGCGCGGGTCGCCGCGCCGGGCGTTCGCTGGAGCTGATCGCGGCACGCAGCGCTGCCGACGCGCGCCCCGCGCAGAGCCGGGGCGCGCTCGCAGAGATTCTCGGGCCGGGCGGGAAGATCCGGCCGGGCGCAGGCGTTCCCCGTGACTTTCGACGTTGTGCTCGAGCGCGGCGCAGCCGGGTCTCGAGCGCTGCACCGCCACGACCTCTCTCCCCAGGAACATCATGCGCTCGCTCCTCCGCCCTCTGCTCGCTGCCACCCTCGCCCTCGCTGCCAGCGCCTGCGTCACCACCGGCGCGCACGAGAAGGCGCTCGCCGACCTGAACGCGCAGCACCAGAAAGAGATGGACGCGGCGAAGGGCAACGCCGACGACCTGGGCAAGCAGCTGGGCGAGTGCAAGAAGGCGCGCGCGGATCAGGACAAGCAGCTCGCCGACGCGCAGGCCCGCGCCGACTCGCTCAACAAGCTGCTCGGCACCACCAGCGCGCAGCTCGGCAGCACCGCCGCCGACAAGGAGCGCCTCAACAAGCTGCTCGCCGCGTCGAACAGCCAGCTCGACGAGCTCAACAAGCAGAAGGCGCAGGCCGAGGCGCGCGCCGCCGTCTACAAGTCGCTCACCGACCGGCTCCGCTCGATGATCGACGCGGGCAAGCTCTCGGTGAAGATCCGCAACGGGCGCATGCTCATCTCGCTGCCCAACGACGTGCTCTTCGACTCGGGCTCGGCGACGCTCAAGAAGGCCGGCCAGGAGGCGATCGCGCAGGTCGCGTCGGTGCTCAGCACGTTCAGCGACCGGCAGTTCCTCGTCGCCGGCCACACCGATGACCAGCGCATCCACACCGCGCGCTTCCCCTCGAACTGGGAGCTCTCGACGGCGCGCGCGGTCGACGTGACCCGCTTCCTCATCGAGAAGGGCATGAAGCCGCAGACGCTCGGCGCGGTCGGCTACGGCGAGTTCGATCCGCTCGACGCCAACGACACCGAGGCGCACCGCGCGCAGAACCGCCGCATCGAGATCCAGCTGCAGCCGAACCTGAGCGACCTGCCCTCGCTCGAGGGGATCGGCGGCTCGGGCTCCTCGACGGCCAGCGCCGCCGCGCCGGCGAAGTAGCCGCCTCGTTCCCGCGCCCGCGCCGGGCTCGCATTCCTGTTGCGCATCCCGTGCGCGGGCTCCATGCTCCGCGTGTGAACAGCGAGCTCGCCCCTGGCTTCTTGATTGCCGTCCCGCAGATGGACGACCCGAACTTCTCGCGCGCCGTCGTGCTGCTGGTCGAGCACAGCGAAGAGGGCGCGATGGGCATCGTCTTCAACCGCCCGGGCGAGATCGCCATCAGCGACGTCGCGCGCGCGCACGGCATCGTGGTCAACCGCGCTGCGCGGACCGCCTACTCGGGCGGCCCGGTGCAGCCCGACCGCGGCTTCTTGCTGCACCGCCGCGACGACGTGGCCGAGTCGGTCGAGATCGCCGACGGCATCTACCTCTCCGTCTCCACCGACAGCCTGCGACCGCTGCTCGAGGGCGATCCGGCGATGTACCGGCTCTGCCTCGGCTACGCCGGCTGGGGGCCCGGCCAGCTGGAGAAAGAGGTGATGGTCGGCGGCTGGCTCACCGGCGACTGCTCGGCCGAGCGCCTCTTCGAGACGCCCGCCGACAAGGTCTGGGACCTCGCCATCCGCGACCTCGGCGTCGACCCCGCTTTTCTCGTGCCCTCGGGCGGCCCGCAGTAGTAGAAGGGCGCCCCCGGCACTCGTGCCGATGATCATCGAAGGAGACCGTCAAGATGGCGTTCGTGGTGGCCGACCCCTGCGTGAAGTGCAAGTACACCGACTGCGTCTCGGTCTGCCCGGTCGACTGCTTCTACGAGGGAGAGAACTTCCTCGTCATCCACCCCGACGAGTGCATCGACTGCGGCGCGTGCGAGCCGGTCTGCCCGTCGAAGGCGATCTTCCCCGAGGACGACGTCCCGGAGAAGTGGAAGGAGTACGTCCAGCTGAACGCGGACCTCTCCACCAAGTGGCCGGTCATCAACAAGCAGAAGGACCCGCTCCCGGAGGCGGAGGAGTTCAAGGAGAAGGAAGGCAAGCGCCCGCTCCTCTCGCTGAACCCGGGCTCGGGCGCATAGCTCGCCCGCGGTGAAACCCAGACAGCACCGGCGGCGGTGGACCGACCTCTTTGGCGATGGCTCGCCGGAGGGAGGGATCCCGCCGCTCGCGCTTCGGGCCGAGGCGCGCGCGCGCAAGGAGAGCCAGCAGCTCGCCGACGGCGTGCGGCTCTGCTTGCAGCCGCACGCGCTCTCGCACGGCAACGTCTTCGCGCCGCTCATCGACGGCGGCGACGCGTACCGCGAGATGCTCGCGGCCATCGGGGCGGCCGAGCACACCATCGACCTCGAGACGTACATCTGGGAGGGCGACAGCGTCGGCAAGAGGTTCGCGGAGCTGCTCGCCGCCAAGGCGCGGCAAGGCGTGCGCGTGCGGGCGATGGCCGATGGCGCGGGCGCCTGGGACGCGGGCCCGCTCTTCTCCGCGCTGCAGCAGGCGGGCGCGCACCTGGCCTTCTTCCACCCGATGACGCCGTGGCGGCAGCGCTGGGGCTGGTCGGTGCGCGACCACCGCAAGCTGCTCGTCGTCGACGCGAAGGTCGCCTTCATCGGCGGATTCAACGTCGCCGCCGAGTACGCGCCGGTCGAATGGGGCGGGCGCGGCTGGCACGACATCCACGCGCGCGTCGAGGGGCCGGCGGTGCGCGCGCTGCAGCGGCTCTTCGACGATGCGTTCCGCTACGCGAGCGGCGAGCGCGGCCGCGGCTGGGCGCTCTTGCGCGAGCCCCGCCCGCACCCGCCGCGCGAGCCCGGCGAGATCTCCAGCGCCGCGCTCGCCCCGCCCGCTTCGGCGCTCCCGGGCAGCGCGCCGGAGCTCTCCGCGCAGACGCAAGAGCCGGGCGCGATGCTGCAGGCCCTCGCCGTCGGCCGCCGCCGCGACCGCCGCTTCATCCAGCGCCACTACCAGTACGCGGTCGCGATGGCGCGCGAGCGCGTGTCGATCTTCTGCTCCTACTTCATCCCGAACTCGAGCTGGCGGCGCGCGCTCTCCAAGGCGGCCCGCCGCGGCGTCGACGTGCGCATCCTGGTGCCGCGGACCAACGACATCCCCGCCGTGCACTATGCGTCGCGCTTCACCTACCAGGCGCTGCTCGATGCGGGCGTGCGCATCTTCGAGTACCTGCCGACGATGATGCACGCCAAGGCGCTGGTGGTCGACGGCCGCTGGTGCGCGATCGGCTCGTACAACCTCGACCAGCGCAGCCTCATGTACAACTGGGAGATCGCGGTGGCCGCGGTCGACGCGGCGGCCTGCGCGAAGCTCGAGGCGCAGTTCGCCGCCGACGTGGCGCAGAGCCGCGAGATCGATCCCCAGCTCTGGGCCAGGCGCAGCTGGCGCGAGAAGGCGAAGGAGCGCTTCTTCTATCTGTTCCGCCTGCTGCTCTGAGCGCGGCCGCGGGATGGACGGCCGCGCCCCGCGGGTTGAATCGACGGCGCATCGCGCACGGGCAGTTACGTATTGATACCAAGCGCGCATTCGCTGCGCGCGCAGGAGAGGCGATGCGGCATCTTCAGCAGAGCGCGGCGCAGGCCCGCACGAACGCGGGCGTGGCCGCTGCGGCGCTCGCCCTCGCCGCGCTCGCGAGCTGCGCGATGGCCGTGCCCGAGCCGCCCGAGGTGCGCGGGATGCCGCGCGACGATCACAGCGCGCCCTTCTCCGCCGTCTGGATTGGCCACGCGACCGTGCTGATGCGCTTCGGCGTCGTCTCGGTGCTCGCCGACCCGAACCTCGCGGACCACGTGCTGCTGCTCTCACGCCTCACGCAGGCGTCGATGAAGCCGGGCGAGCTTCCCCCCATCGACGCGGTGATCTTGAGCCACATGCACCTCGATCACTTCGACGCGCCGACCGTGCGCGCGCTCGGGCCGCGGCCCGCCGTGCTCTTCCCGCGCGAAGGGGTCGCGTACGCCGACGAGATCCTCCAGACCGACCAGCGGCCGCTCGACGAGTGGCAGAGCACCGTCGTCGACGGCGTGAAGATCACCGCCGTGCCCGCGCGCCACCAGGGCGGCCGCTACGGGTTCGACTTCCTCTGGAACCACTCGTTCACCGGCTACATCCTCGAGGGCGCGGGCAAGCGCATCTACTTCGCTGGCGACACCGGCTGGGACCCGGAGATCTTCAAGGAGATCGGCGCGCGCTTTCCCGGCATCGACCTCGCGTTCATCCCCATCGCGCCCGCGCGCGGCGACACCGAGGCAGGCCCGGACCTCTGGGGCCACGTCGGCCCGAACCTCGCGCTGCACATCCTCGAAGCGACCGGCGCGAAGGCGATGGTGCCCATCCACTACGAGGCGTTCTTTACCTCGAAGAAGCACCTCGGCGACGCGCGCAAGGCGATGGACGCGGCGGCCGCGAAGGCCGACCTGCGCGACCGCGTCTACGCGCTGCGCGTGGGCGAGCGCGTGGTGCTGCCGTTCGAGGGCCCGCCCGAGATCATCGGCAAGCCAGCCGCCGCGCCGGCCGCGGGCGCCGCCGGCGACCAGGCCCCGCTTCGCTCTTTTTGATCGGTCACAAGCCGCCGGATCCCGAGGCGCGCTCTACGACCCCAGCTGCTGCGCCATCGTCACGAAGCGCTTCACGTCGCCGTCGAACGAGCGCAGCTGGAACTTGCTCAGGCCCAGGTAGTACGCGCTCTCTTCCACTTCGGCGAGCCGGTCTTCGGTGGGCTTGCGGCTCTGCAGCAGATGCACCGACGAGGCGAGGCGCACCATGTGCAGCTCGTTCGAATGCTCGCTCGGTGCGCAGCCGTGGATGTGGTGCTCGAGGCAGATCTGCAGCGCGGTATCCGGCAGCCGCCACTCGCGGTGCACTTCCGCGCCGATGTCGATGTGGACCGCGTCGAGGATGGCCTGCACGCCCTCCAGCGAGAGCTGGCGCGGCGGCGTCTCGTTGCCGATCAGGCCCGCGAGCACGCGCAGGCCGACCGACATGCCGATGTCGTGGAGCAGCCCGCCGAGGAAGACCACGTCGGAGCGGGTCTTCATCTTCGGCATCGAGAGCGCGAGCGACGCGGCGGCGAGCGCGGTGGTGCTGGCGTGGATGAACAGCTCGAGGAACGCGGGCCCGAAGAGCGCCTGCTCGGTGCGCCGCTGCGGGTCGAACACGGACTTGGCCGAGAGCGCGCAGCCGATGCGCGCGACCTCGCGCATGCCCAGGCGCGTGATGGCGTCGCGCACGCTGTCGATGCGGCCGAGCGAGCGGTAGGCTGCCGAGTTGGCGACGCGCAGCACGGCCGCGGTCAGCGCGGGCTCGAGCGAGATCAGCTTGGCGAGCTCCGCGGCGTCGGCGTCGGGCTGCTGCACCTGGTTCAGGATGCGCATCGCGAGCTGCGGCGGCGAGCCCGGAACGGGGTGCGTCTCGCGAAACTGCGTGGTGACCCGGTTGGCGAGCTCCAGGTCGGGGGGAGCCGGCGGAGTCTCGGGCATCTCGAGCTGCAGCGCCTCGAGAATCTCTTCGCGCCCGACCTTTTCAGGCGCGGGCGCCGGCGGACGAGGCGTGCCGGGGCTGGACGTGCGGGCCTGCGGAGCCACAGCGGGCTGCTGCTCTCCGTCTCGTCCCAACAGTCGGTCGAACCAGTTCGCCATTTCGTCTCACTCCGAGGTCGCGAGAGGACCTCGAGACGTAAATTACACGATGCGGCGCAAAGGCCAAGGAGTGATCTCGACGAGGAGAAAGCCGCCGACATCAGTCCTGTATCGGTCGACTTGTGCACCCCGGCAGGATTCGCGCTGCGGGTCTGGCTCAGGGCTGTTCAGGGCCGGGGCCGACCACCGCGCGCACCGGCAGGCCCTGCGCGTCGAGCACCTGCGAGCAGAGGATGGAGCCCGGGGCCACCCAGTTTTCCGGCTTCCACGGACCGGCGTAGATCCAGCGCCGGGTGCAGCCGCGCGCGTCGCAGAGGTTCTGCGCTGGCGGCCCGAGCTTCTCCTCGGCCTGGGCGTGCGTCGCGGGCGCGCCGGCGGCGGCGCAGCTCTCGCGGAACTCGTTCGCGGTGCAGAGCTTGCGGCTGGTACGGCACTTCGCCTCGGCCCGCTCGGCGAGGCTCTCGCGGATGGGGTGCGCGACACTCGCGCCGGCGACGATGAGCGCGAGCAGGAGGACCGGCGAGCCTGCGCCCCACGCGGTCCAGAGAGCGATCCGGACCGCGGCGCGGTTGGGGGGCCGCGGAAGCAGCGCTCCCGCGATGGCGCCCAAGAGAGCGCCCGCGGCCGCGCCCAGCAACATCCACCGCCCCGGCGTGTCGCCTTGCGGGACGGGCCCCTCGAGCAGCTTCTGCAGCAGCGTCGCGCCCGCCAGCGCCGCGAACGGCAGCGCGAGGGCCGCCAGCGCGCGCACCGGCAGCGGCCGCTTCACGGGCGCGGGCGGCTCGGCGAGCAGCGCGGGATCGAGCGGCGTTCCAAACTGCGAGTTCGACGGCGCCGCGCTCATCGGGCCTCCGGGCTGTGCGGCGCCGGCTTGAGCTTCTTGTGCCCGAGGAACGGCGTCTCGAAGTTGTAGATCGCCGTCAGCGGGACATTGCGAAACCGCTCAGCCTGCAGCGCCATGCGCGAGACCTCCCAGCAGAACGCGCGCGGGTCGGAGAGCTCGAGCGCCTTGAGCCGCTTCTTGATCTCCTTGGTGATGAGCCGCCGCACGTCGCGCGGGTGGAAGATGAAGCTGCTCGAGAAGTGCCACTTGCTGGCGACAGGGATGATGCGCGCCTCGAGCAGATCGCCCGACTCCAGGCCGAACATCTGCTGGCGCTCGACCACGTCGAAGCTGTCGCCGGTGAAGAGATCGCGCACGCGCACCATGCCCGCGGGCACGCGGCGCAAGAGAGAGCGGCGGCCGCGGAACTCGAAGAGCGAGAGCTTCGACTGCGTGCCGCCGGCGATGAGATCGCGCGCGGCGTTGTCGAGCTGCGCGCCGCGCTCGTTGAGGAAGCGCTGCGCCGGCGACTGCTCGCCGCGGTCGCTGCGCACGCGCCGGTCGAACAGGTACCAGTTGAAGAAGCCCTGCATCCGCTGCTCGAACGAGCGATCGTTCTCATGCACCTCGCCGCCCACCTGCGCGAAGTAGTCGTGCTTGGCCGCGACGATGTCTTCGTCGCCGATGGCGCCCGCGGACCACGAGAGCAGCTGGTCGATCAAGTGCTGGATCATCGGTTCTCGCGCGCGCCGTCTAGCTGCGGCTGCTGGCACCCTGACCCAGGTCTTGATCGATGAGCTGGGCGAACCGGCGGAAGAGGTAGCGCGAGTCGTGCGGGCCCGGCGAATCTTCGGGGTGGTACTGGATGGCGAACATCTTCGCCTCCGGCACCGCGAGCCCCTCGACGGTGTTGTCGTTCAAGTTGATGTGCGTGATCTGCGCCTTGCCCTTGAGCGACTCGGCGGCCGCCGCGAAGCCGTGATTCTGCGAGGTGAGATCGATCTGGCCGCCGGCCAGCTCGCGCACCGGATGGTTCGCGCCGCGGTGGCCGAACTTGAGCTTGTAGGTGCGGCCGCCCAGCGCGAGCGCCGCGATCTGGTGGCCGAGGCAGATGCCCATCAGCGGGACCTTGCCGATGAGGCCAGCGGCCTGCTTGTCCGCGCCCGCGACCGCCGCGGGATCGCCGGGGCCGTTGGAGAGCATCACCCCGTCGGGCTTCTGCGCGAGGATCGCTTCGGCCGTGGTGGTCGAGGGGACCACGGTGACAGCGCAGCCGACGTCGACGAGCTGCCGCAAGATGCCGCGCTTGACGCCGAAGTCGACGACGATGACGCGCCGCTGGCGGTGCGGCCCTTTCGAAGCGGGCACGCTGGTCGCCGAGCCGTGCCGTTCGCTGCCCTCGGTCCAGAGGTAGCTCTCGCGCGTGCTGACCTTCGTGGCGAGGTCCTGGCCCTCCATGCTCGGCGTCGCCTTGGCGCGCGCGACCAGCGCTTCGGGAGACGCGCCGGTGGTGTCGATGATGCCCGGCTGCGCGCCCGCCGAGCGCAGCACGCGCACCAGCCGGCGCGTGTCGATGCCCTCGATGCCGACCACGCCGTTCTGCGCGAGGTAGTCGGGCAGCGAGACCTGCGAGCGCCAGTTGCTCGGCTGGCGGCAGATGCGGCGCGCGATGAAGCCGGCCGCCTGCGGGCGCGCAGCCTGGCCGTCGGCGAAGTGCACGCCGTAGTTGCCGACCTCGGCGACCGTGAAGGTCATCAGCTGCCCGATGTAGCTCGGGTCGGTGAGGATCTCCTGGTAGCCGGTGTGCGAGGTGTTGAAGACGACCTCGCCGCGCGTCTCGCCCTCGGCGCCGCAGGAGAGGCCTTCGAAGACTTCACCGCAGGCGAGCGCGAGCGTGGCTTTCTTGTTCGTCATGATGGCGTCCCGCTGAGGCCCAAGGCCTCGTGCTTGAGCTGGCCCTCGACGTACGTGCGCAGCACGCGGCCGCGAAGCGTCCATCCGAGGAAGGGGCTGTTCTTGCTCTTGCTCGCGAGCGCCGCCGCGTCGACCCGCCAGCTGGCTTCCGGGTCGACGACGATGACATCCGCGCTGGCGCCGGGCGCGAGCGTGCCGAAGGGCAGGCCGAGCACGCGCGCCGGGCCCCAGCAGAGCCGCTCGACCGCGGCCGAGAGCGACAGCTCGCCCTGGCGCACCAGCGCGAGCGAGAGCGCGAGCGAGGTCTCCAGGCCGATCACGCCGTTGGCGGCGCAGCCGAACTCGACCTCTTTGTCGAGCGGACCGTGCGGCGCGTGGTCGGTGGCGATGGCGTCGAGCGTGCCGTCGGCGAGCGCGCCGAGCAGCGCCTGGCGGTCGACCTCGGCGCGCAGCGGCGGGTTCATCTTCGCGCAGGTGTCGTAGACGCGGCCCGCGGGCGCCCCGGGATAGCCAGGCGCGGCGACGCCGGCGACCGCCTCGTCGGTGAGCGTGAAGTGGTGCGGCGCGGCCTCGCCGGTGGCGCGCACGCCGCGCTCCTTCGCTTGCCGGAGCGCGCGCACCGAGCCGGCCGCCGAGACGTGGCAGACGTGGATGCGCGCCTGCGCGAGCTCGGCGAGGAGCAGGTCGCGCTCCACCATCACCACTTCCGCCGCCGAGGGCACCCCGGGCAGCCCGAGCCGCGTGGCCACCGGCCCTTCGTTCATCGCGCCGCCCGCGGAGAGCGTGAGTTCCTCGGCGTGCACGAAGATGGGCAGGTCGAGATCGCGCGCGTACTCGAGCGCGCGGCGCATCACGCCGGCGCTCATCACCGGCCGGCCGTCGTCGGTGAGCGCGACCACGCCCGCGTCCTTGAGCTCCGCGTGATCCGCGAGCGCTTCGCCGAGCGAGCCCCGGGTGATCGCGCCGGCCACCAGCACGCGGCAGAGGTTCGCCGCCTTCGCGCGCGCCTGCACCAGGCGCACTTGCGCGGCGCTGTCGCAGACGGGCTTGGTGTTGGGCATCGCGACCAGGGTGGTCACCCCGCCCTGCACCGCCGCGCGGCAGCCGGTCTCGATGGTCTCCTTGCCCTCTTCGCCCGGCTCGCGCAGGTGCACGTGCAGGTCGACGAGGCCCGGCAGGACCCAGAGGTTCCCGCAATCGACGACCGTGTGATTCGCGCGCTCGTCCGCGCTGGGAGCGGCCTCGCGCACCTCGAGGATCTTGCCGCCCTCGAGGACCACCGTGCGGATGCCGTCGAGCTTCGAGGCCGGGTCGACCACGCGGCCACCGGCGAGATAGGTGCGGCTCACAGGAGATCCTCGGTCAGCGTGATCTCGTCGAGTGGCGCGTCGCGCGTCGCGGCCGGCTTCGCCGGCGGCTGGCTGGCGCGCTCGCCCTCGCCCAGGCAGAGCGCGAGCGCGGCCATGCGCACCGCGACGCCGCTGTCCACCTGGTCCATCACCAGGCAGCGCGGTCCGTCGAGCACCTCGCTGGTGATCTCGACGCCGCGGTTGACCGGCCCCGGGTGCAGCACGACCGCGTGCGCCGGCAGGCGGTCCAGGTGCTTCTGCGTGAATCCCCAGCGGCGCGCGTAGTCGCGCGTCGAGGGCAGCCGCGCGTCGCCGATGCGCTCCTGCTGGATGCGCAGGCACATCACCGCGTCCGCGCCGTCGATCGCTTCGTCCAGCTTGCGGTGCACGCTGCAGCCGAGCTTCTCGATGCCGACCGGCAAGAGCGTCGACGGGCCGCCGACGCGCACGTGCGCGCCCAGCCGGCCCAGGCAGTGGATGTTGCTTCGCGCGACGCGGCTGTGCGCGATGTCGCCGATGATCGCGATGGTGCGGCCGCGCAGGTCGCCGAGCCGCTCGCGCAGGCTGAGCGCGTCGAGGAGCGCCTGCGTCGGATGCTCGTGCGCGCCATCGCCCGCGTTGATCACGCTGCAGCTCACCTCGCGCGCGATGAGGTGCGGCGCGCCCGACATCGGGTGGCGGATGACCAGCGCGTCGGCGCCGACCGCCTCGAGGTTCTTCGCCGTGTCGCCGAGCGTCTCGCCCTTGGAGACCGAGCTGCCCTCTTTCTGCAGCGCGATCACCTCGGCGCCGAGCTGGCGCGCGGCCATCTCGAACGAGCTGCGCGTGCGCGTGGAGGCCTCGAAGAAGAGCGTCACCACCGTGCGGCCGGCGAGCAGCTCTCGGCGCTCTCGCGGGATGGCGCGGCCGCCGGCGCGCGCCTCGGCCCGCTCTCGCTTGAAGGTCGCCGCGAGCGCGAGCAGCGCTTCGATCTGCGCGAGGCCGAGCGTCTCGAGGTCGAGCAGATGGCGCGGGAAGCCGCTCTGGGCGCGGGCGAGCAGCTCGGCGGCGGCCGGCGCCTGCGCAGGGCTCGCTGTGGGGTTCGGCGTCATCTCGTTGCTTTAAACGCCATGGAGCAGGCGGCGCGCGAAGTGTGGCGAGAGCCCGGCTTCGAGGATCTTCCGCGCGGTCCGCTCCGCGTCGTACTCGACGCGGTGGAACTCGACCGTCTCGGTCTGGTCGTCCCAGACGCCGAAGCAGGAGCGCGGGTCGTAGTCGCGCGGCTGGCCGCACGAGCCGATGCTGCACAGATAGGTGGCGGCCGGCTCGATGTACACGCGCTCGTCCCAGACGTCCTGCACCTTCTCGCCGAGGAGAAACGCGCGCTGCAAGTGCGAGTGGCCGATGAACGTCAGGTGCGCCAGCCGCGGCGCGCGGATGACCAGGTCCTCCGCCTGCTCGAGCGCGAAGACGTACTCGAACGCGCCGGGATCGCGCGGCGAGGCGTGGCCATAGAGCACCTTGCCCTCGTCGCGCGTGTAGGGCAGCGACTTCAGCCACGCCAGGTTCGTCGGCGAGATCTTCTTCGAGGTCCAGTCGAGCGCCTCGCGCGCGGCGCCGTAGTAGTAGCTGTAGTCCATCCGCCCCGCGACGGCCGCGTCGTGGTTGCCGAGCACGGCGAACTCGCACAGCTCGCGCACGCGGTCGCAGCAGGCGTCGGGGTCCGCGCCGTAGCCGACGGTGTCGCCCAGGCAGACGAACCGATCGATCTCGAGGGAACGGGCGGCCTCGATGCACGCTTCCAGCGCCTCGATGTTGGCGTGGATGTCAGTGAGAATGCAGGTGCGCATCGGGGCGGAGAGCTCGCGGAGAAGGTCGCGTTGATTACCCCGCGCGGGGAGGCGCGGGCAAGGGCTGATCCATCTCGGGCGCGCCCGCGGCAAGCGGCGCGGATGCGCGCGCGGGCCGCGAGGCCGCTGCCGCCCGCCTCTGCCGCCGCGGCAGCCGCGTGGGCTACAGGGCCGTCAGCTCGTCGAAGTGCGTGAGCGCGCGGAACGAGCCGAAGCGGCTCATCACCTCGAGCATGCTCAGCTCGCGCAGCCGGTCCATCGAGAACTGCTCGACGGTGAACGACGCGAGCGTCGACCCCATCACCAGCGCCTGCTTGAGCGCGCCGACATCGTTGGTGTTCAAACGATCGAGCAGGCCGAGGAAGCCGCCGGCGAAGGTGTCGCCCGCGCCGGTGGGGTCGAGCACGTCGGCGAGCGGGAACGCGGGCGCGTGGAAGGTGTCGCTGCCGTGCAGCAGCAGCGCGCCGTACTCGCCGCGCTTGATGACCACGTACTTGGGGCCCATCTTCGCGATCGCGCGGGCGGCCTTGAGCACGTTGGCCTCGCCGGAGAGCTGCCGCGCCTCGCCGTCGTTGACGAGCAGCACGTCGACGCGCTTGAGCAGCTTGAGCAGGGTGTCGCGCTTGCCGCTGATCCAGAAGTTCATCGTGTCGGCGGCGACCAGCTTGGGGTTCTGCACCTGGTCGAGCACGCGCAGCTGCAGCTCGGGATCGATGTTGCCGAGGAAGATGCGGTCGGCCGCTCTCGCCCAGGCGTCGAGCTTCGGATCGAACTTCTCGAAGACGTTGAGCTGCGTGTCGAGCGTCTGCGCGCTGTTCAAGTCGAAGCCGTACTTGCCCTTCCAGCGGAAGGTGCGGCCGTGCACCTTCTCGAGGCCGTCGAGCCGCACCTTGCGGTCGCGAAGGAACTCGATCTGCTCGAGGGGAAAATCCTCGCCGATGACGCCGACCACGCCGACGTCGGTGAGCATACTCGCCGCGGCGGAGAAGTAGGTGGCGCTTCCGCCGAGCGCGTTCTCGCGCGAGCCGAAGGGGGTTTCGACGGAGTCCAGCGCGACGCTGCCGACGACGAGGAGGGACATGTTGCTTTTCGACCTCAGTGTTGAAGATGAAAACTACGGAGCGAACCCAGCCAGGCGGAAGAGCGGTTTCCCCTCGTAGACCCGATCTCCAGGCGGCTCGCGGAGGGCGGCGTTGACCATCGCGCGGGCGACCTGCTCGTCCTTGATCGCACGGTAGCGCCAGAGCGGGCCAGCAAAGATCGGAGAGAGCGCGCGCATCGCCCCCATGCCGAGCCACTCGGCGGTGCGCTTTTCCTCGCGGTGCCCGAGCAGCATCGAGGGGTGCACGATCTTCACGCCGCGGGGAAACGAGAGGCCGCGCAGCGCCTGCTCCAGCTCGCCCTTCACGCGCGAGTAGAAGATGCGGCTCGTCGCGTCCGCGCCCACGGCGGTGCAGAGGATGAGCTGCTGCGCGCCCGCCTCGAGCGACTCGCGGGCGAGCGCGAGGGGGGCGTCGTGATCGACGGCGCGGAACGCCGCCTGCGAGCCGGCCTTCGAAAGGGTGGTGCCCAGGCAGCAGAAGACGTCGGTGCCGCGCGCGCCCTGCACCGCTTCGCGCAGCGAAAGCGCGCTCCCGAAGTCAACCGCGACCTCGCGCAGCTTCGCGTCGGAGACGCCGAGCGGCCGCCGCACCAGCGCGACCACCTGTTCGAACTCGGGCGCGGCGAGCAATTGCCGCAGCAGCTGCTGGCCGACCAGTCCGCTCGCGCCGGCGATCAACGCGCGCCGCTCGTTGCTCATGGCGCGCCGCCGGTGCCTGCCGCGGGCGCGTCGTACTCGCCCGGATCGAGCGCGGCCACCTGCTGCGCGAAAGTCTGCTGCGCTTCGACGATGGGCAAAGCGGCCACCGGCGAACGGTCCGGTGCGGACATCTCGAACGGGCCGCTGGCGAGCATCGCCTGCACGGTGGCCGGGGCTGTCACCGGCGGCGGGCTGGTGCGCGGCGGCGCCATCTCGAACGCGGACGGCTGCATGCGCAGGCGCGCGAGCCCATCGGCGCGGGCCAGCTCGACGAAGGCGATGAGCCGCGCCGCGCGGCCCCACGCGAAGAGCGCGAGCGCGATCTCGGAGATGAGCAGCGCGAGCAGGATGCGGCCGCTCGAGCGCTGGACGATCTGCTGGCGAAGAGCCATCGCGCCACCCGCGAGCAGCACCGACAGCGCCATCGTCAGCAGGCCGATCGCGAGCGCGCGCAGCGGGCGGCGCAGGAGCAGCCAGCCGCCGGCGAACACGGCGAAGAAGGCCGAGCGCCGCTGGGGCTGCGCGACGAAGAGCGCGCGAGCGGCGTCGAGCCAGAGGATGGCGACGAAGAGCAGCAGCGCGCCGACGAGGGCGGCGATGTGCGAGGCGTGCACCGCCGCCTCCTCGGTGAGCGCGCGTTCGCCCACGCCCGAGGACCACTTGCCCGCGAGCAGGATGCCTGCGCCCGCCACCGCGAGCGGAATCAATCCGGCGCAGAGCATCCGCAGCATGCGACCGAAGTGGGTCGCGGCCCCCTCGAGCAGCGGGCGCGAGCGCAGCGGCTCGTCGCTCTTGGCCACCGCGAGCACCGCGCCCGCGAAGAGCGCGCCAGCCACGAGAGAGAAGAACAGACCGGTGAGCGCCGCGTGCTGCGGCGCCGAGATCTCCGGGCCGCTGAGCTGCATCGCCAGATCGAGCAGCTCGCGCGGCGCGAGGCGCGCGGTCGCCGAGGCGGCGCGCGGGAAGTAGCCCAGCTGCCGCTGGAGGAAGTCCGCCCACGGCTGCACCGCGATCCAGGCTGGGACAGCGAGCAGGATCAACTGCAGCAGCAACAGGCGCCACTGCGCGGCGCGGGCGAGCGAGCGCCGCAGCAGGCCAGGCGTGATCACAGGCCACCCGCGAACGAATAGAGGAGCTGCATCCACGCGGCGATCTCGAGCGCCCAGCGGTGCGCCGCCTTGCTCTTCGGCTGGCGCGTGCGGCCGTCGTCGAACTTGTTGATGTCGAGCAGCAGCTGGCCCTCGGGATCGAGCTGCGCCCACTCGACGCGCGCGGGCCCCTCGAAGACCCACTTGTGCCAGACCTCGCCGGGCGGCCACGAGACCGTCTGCTCGCTGCCGTCCTCGAAGCGCACGCGCAGCGTCTGCGCGACCTGCATCCCGCGCCGCTGCGCCTTGACGATGCTGCGAAACGGAAACGGCCCGGCGCGGGACGGGTGCGCGCGCTTCGCGTCGGCGGGCTCTCCCCGCTCCTCGCTCTTGCCGCGCTCCTGCGCGAGCTTCTCACGCGCCGCTGCGATCTCCTTGGCCGCCGCGTCCCCGTCGAGCTCGATGCGCTTGCCGTCGCGCAACTCGGTGCCCGGCTCGGGCACCAGCTCCTCGGACTCGACCACGCGCACCGAGTCGTCGATGGACGCGACCGCGTAGACCTGCGCGTCGAACCATTGGTGTACCAACTGTTTGTGTGCCAACGAACTGCACGCGTCTTCGAGCGCCGCGCGGAGATCGGCCGCGCTCGGGTGCCGGTGGTGCCAGCGCTGATAGTAGAGCTTCATCCCGCGCGCCAGTTCGTCGCCGCCCAGCTGCGCCTCGAGGTCGTGGAACACCACCACGCTGCGCGCGTAGACCGAGCCGTACGAGCCCGACGAGTAGCGGTGCCACGAGGTGGCGGCGAGCGGATCGGGCAGGAAGTGGCCGACGGCGCCGATGCGCTCGCTGTCCCAGAGCGGGATCGCCGGCAGGCGGAAGCCCAGCTTGCCCAGCCAGCCGATCTCGAACTGCGTGCCCTCGCTGAGCATGCGCGCGTCCCAGAACTCGTTGAGCCCCTCGTCGAGAAACGGCTCTTCGAACTCGTTGGAGGCGAGCAGCCCCATGAAGTAGCCGTGCCCGAACTCGTGCACGCCGACGAAGCGGTCGGTCGCCGCGCCGACGCCGTTGCTGCCCTCGCTGGTGAAGAAGGTCTCGTACTCCATCCCGCCCGCTTCGCTCGCGTTGTACGGCGGGATCACCACGGTGATGTGCGGATAGGGATAGGCGCCCAAGGTATCGGAGAAGTATTTGAGGCTATCGAGCGTCGCCTGCTGCGCGACCGCTCCCGAGCGGGCAAACTCCGAGGGAAAATAGGTCTCGACCACCGTCTTCGCGCCGTTCGCGCCGGTATAGGTGGCAGCCAATGGCGCGGGATATTTGTCCCAGGCGGCGAAGACTGCGTCGTGGATGTCGTCCTGGTGGAACCGGTGCACCACGCCGGCGGGCGTCTCGCGCGGCTCTCCCACGCGCACGCCCATCGCGGCGACGGTGAAGCCCGCCGGCGCGGTCACCTCGAGGTCGTAGCTGCCGAAGTCCGCGTAGAACTCCGAGTTCAAGTGCAGCTCGTGCACGTTCCAGCGCGGCGAGGTGGCGCCCCGCTCGCCCGGCAGCTCGAGCACGCCGATCTTGGGGAACCACTGGCCGACGAGGTGGAAGCTGTCGAACCAGCCGGTGCGCGCGATGACGCGCGGGAGCTGGTCGTGGAAGCGCACGGTGAGCTCGGTGGTCGCGCCGGGAGGCACTTCGGTGGGCAGCTCGACGCGCAGCACGGTGCGATCGGTGGAGGGGCCGCCGTCGGGGTGCACGAACGTCGAGCGCGGCCCGGCCTTCGCGCCCGCGGGGGCGCCGGGGAGCGCGATCGCGTTTGCCCCCTGCGCGATCTCGAGCAGGTCGATGTAGCCCCACTCGCCCTTCTTGGTTTCGACCTCGTCGCGGAACCCCTCGTGGCCCTTCTCGCTCATGAAGGTGGTGTGCGGCCCCTCGAAGGCGTTCAAGTAGAGGTGCAGGTAGACGGCGCGGATCGGCACCGCGCTGCGGTTGGTCCAGCGCAGCGTCTCGCGGCCTTCGACCGTGTGCGCCTTCGGGTCGAGCAGCGCGTGCAGGTCGTAGCTCGCGACCCGCTGCGAGAGCTCCGGCTCGCTGCCGGTCCGCTCGCCACCCCACGCCTCGGGCGCGCTCGGCACCTGGATCATGTCGAGCTCGCCGCCCACCAGCGGCGGCTCCGGATCGGCCGCGGCAAGCCTGGCCTCGGCATCGCTCGCGGGCGCGCCGGCATCGGCGGACACGGCGGCCGCGTGCGCCTGGAGCGCGTCGGCGCTGGCGGCCGCGGGCGGCGACCCGGCGTCGGACGATTCGAGGGCGAGCGCGCCCAGCGAGAGCGCGAGCAGGCCCAGCGCAGCCGCGCGAAAAAGCTGCCCCTGGAGCGATCTCGATTCTCTCGTGCGCATGCGGCGCGCGGACATATCACGCACGGCGAGGGGATGCCGCTGCGCCAGCCCGAGCGCTCGTGCTAGCTTCCGCGCCCTTCACTCGAGAAAGAGACCTCCATGTACCCGACCCTCTCCGTCTCCGACATCGCCGCGGGCAAGCACGAACCCGGCGCCGAGCTGCGCCTCTCCGGCTGGCTCTACCAGAAGCGCTCGAGCGGCAAGCTCGCCTTCCTCCAGCTGCGCGACGGCAGCGGAACCATCCAGTGCGTCGTCTCGAAGAAGGAAGTGTCCGAGGCCTCGTGGGCCGCCGCCGAGAGCGCGCCGCAAGAAGCGTCGATCTGCGTCACCGGCATCCTCGCGAAGGACGCGCGCTCGCAGCTCGGCTACGAGCTGCAGGCCCGCTCGGTCGAGCTGCTGCAAGGCGAAGCCGGCTACCCGATCCAGCCCAAGGAGCACGGCGTCGGCTTCCTCCAAGAGCAGCGCCACCTCTGGCTGCGCAGCGCTCGCCAGCGGGCGATCCTCAACGTGCGCCACACCATCATCAAGTCCATCCGCGACTACTTCGACGAGCGAGGCTTCACGCTGGTCGACGCGCCCATCTTGACGCCCGCCGCGTGCGAGGGGACCAGCACGCTCTTCGAGGTCCCCTACTTCGACCTCGGCAAGGCGTTCCTCACGCAGTCGGGCCAGCTCTACGGCGAAGCGGCCGCGATGGCCGTGGGCAAGGCCTACGTGTTCGGGCCGACCTTCCGCGCGGAGAAGAGCAAGACGCGGCGCCACCTCACCGAGTTCTGGATGGTCGAACCCGAGGTCGCGTTCATGGACCTCGACGGCGACATGAACCTCGCCGAGGACTTCCTCTGCGAGATCGTCGCGCGCGTGCTGGCGAAACACGAACACGAGTTGAAGACGGTGCTCGAGCGCGACGTCGAGGCGCTCAAGAAAGTGCAGAAGCCGTTCCCGCGCATCACCTACACCGAGGCGGTCGAGACGATCGCGAAGACCGGCCACCCCATCCAGTGGGGCGACGATCTCGGCGGCGACGAGGAGACGATCCTCTGCAAGTCGTTCGACCGGCCGGTGATGGTGCATCGCTACCCGAGCGACATGAAGGCGTTCTACTTCAAGAAGGATCCGAACGACCCGAAGGTCGCGCTGGGCGTGGACGTGCTCGCGCCCGAGGGCTACGGCGAGATCATCGGCGGCGGCCAGCGCGAGGACGACTACGCGACGCTCAAGGCGGGCATCGAGAAGCACAACCTGCCGCTGGAGGCGTTCGGCTGGTACCTCGACCTGCGCAAGTACGGCTCGGTGCCGCACGCCGGGTTCGGCCTCGGCGTCGAGCGCACCGTGAGCTGGATCTGCGGCCTGCACCACGTGCGCGAGACGATTCCGTTCCCGCGCATGATGGAGCGGCTCACGCCGTAGCGCGCGTTCAACGAGGGACTGCGTCGAGCGCGCGCAGGATGTCGACCGTGGTCGGGTCGTACACCGCGCGCTCGATCGAGATGCGCTGGAACAGCCGCGCTTCGTAGCTCGCGTTGAGCGCGATGGCGCAGGCGAGCAGCCAGGCCGGCCAGCGCCGATTCGCCCAGAGCGCGACGAGCAGCCAGGCCGCCAAGATGCGCGCGAGCGCGTCGGCCGCGGCGGTGTAGCGCGCGTCCTTGGGTCCGAACGACCAGACGGCGAGGCCGACCGCGAGCAGGCAAGCGAGCTCGCGCGCGCCGCGCGCATCCGCCGCTCGCGGCGCCGCGGGCACCGCCGGCGCGGCCTCGAACAGCAGCGCGCCCGCCGCCGCCGTGGCCAGAAGGAAGGTCGCGGGCGCGAGGATGAACAGATCGACCAGCACGCGGTAGCCCGGCCCGGACATGTACTGCGCGACGTAGCCCGAGCTGTCGAGCGTGCCCAGGTTCCCTCGCGCGTCGGCGAAGAAGAGCGTGAAGCTGCGCGACAGCGCGAAGAACCCGGCGAGCGAGAGCAGCGGCGCGAGCAGGAGCAGCAGATCGCACGCGCGCCAGCCGCGGTCGCGCGCGCGCATCAACCAGAGGGCGCCGAGCGAGGGGGCCCAGAGCAGCGTCGTCTCTTTTTCGGCGATGGCGAGCGCGCCCACGAGCGCGGCGAGCAGCGCAAGACGGACGCCCGCGGAGGCGGGACTCACCGTTCGGTTATATAACCCTCCAGCGATGTGCGCGTCGGCAGCGGAGGGCGCCGCGTCGCGCCGCAGGGCCCGCACGAAAGCCCAGAGCGCGGCCAGCATCGCCGCGCAGGCCACCTCGTCCTGCAGCGCGCGGCGTCCCAGGTGCAGCTGCAGCGGCGCGGCGATCGAGAGCGCGACCGCCACCAGCGCGGCCCGGCTGCCGACGAGCTCGCGCGCCAGCAGCCAGGTAAAGAGCAGCGCCGCGATCCCTCCGAGCGTCGAGACCCACGCGAGCACGTGATAGTCGCAGCGGCCGGCGAGGGCGCAGGCCGCCGAAATCAACGCCCAGTGGCCCCAGCGCATCGGCGGCGGCGTCGGCCAGGCCGAAGGGTCCTCCGCGTACGCCCGGGCGAACCGCGGGAAGCCGGAGAGGAACTGCCCCGCCATCTCGCGCGCGTGCGTGAGGTACGTCGTCTCATCGGCGCGCGAGAACTCGGCCACGTCATTGACGTAGAGGCGCACGGCCGCGCCGAGCGCCAGGAGCGCGATCAGCAGCGCCGCCTGTCGTCGATTCCGCTCGTGTCCGGCCGGCGCGGCGAGGCGCGTGTTGGGCATGGCCGACGGAGTTACCACGCTTCAGCGGGCCGCCGCCCCGCCCACGCGCACCGTCGCGATCGGATACGGGGTCGGCACCGGCACGCAAGTGGTCACCACGTCGCCCGCGACCGCCGCGTTCGCCACCAGCCGATACCCGCTGAACTGGACGGAGACCTTCTTCCCAGCCGGCGCGGTGAGCCGCAGTTCGAACTCGAAGCTCGGCGGCGTGTAGCTGGTGCCGTTCTCCACGTGCGCCGGCAGCAGCAGCCGCAGCTTGCGCCCCTGGTGCTGCAGGCTCGCCTTGGGGAGCACGTTCGCGGTGCCGGTCCCCGCCACCAGACGGGCCGAACCTTCCACGTACGTGGCCCCGGTCGGCAGCGTGTAGTCGGTCGCCATGTCGTGCAAGTAGTGGAGGCCGATGTGCTTGATCTCGCCCGAGGGCGTGCCGTCGATGCGCAGGTGCAGCACCGCGCCCGGCGGCCGCGAGGCGGGCGCCGTGACGGTCGCGCTGAACGTCTGGTTGTCGTCGCCGTGGGTGCAGTGCATCGGGACTTTCACGGCCGTCTGCGCGCGCGCCGCGAAAGAGAACAAGAGCGAGGCAGCCAGCAGCAGCGGCGTGGGCATGCGAGAGCGGGCCATTGCGCCTCATCCTTCTTTGTCGCGCAAATGCGATCGGACCGGCCCGCGGCGCTCGAGCGCGGGCCGGCCTGCAGAGGTGCAATCTGGCTCCCGGCGCGCGCGGCGGCTACTTCCACGCTGCGCGGCGAACCCGCTTCCAGAGGAAGGACCTGCCGCGGTGCGACTCGGGCACAAACCTGTCCGCGCACCGCATGCGCCGGGCAGCCGGCGGCGCGGCAGTGGCGAGCCATCGAGAAAACCACCACTCGCCCGCACGGGCTGTTCCCTTCGCCCGGTTGCCCGGTGGCGGGATGAGCTCGCGTCGGCCACTCTGCCCCCTCCTTTCCTGGAGACGACCCATGTCCCGTCCGGTGATGCAGCGCCTCTTCCGAAACAGCTCCCGCCTGCAGCTCTTCCTCGCGCTCGCGGCGATCGCAACCTTGATCAGCAGCTGCGACTCGGTGACGCCGCCGACGCTCGGTTGGTGATTCAGGTTCTCCCGCTCCCGGTGCGTGCTCCGGTGCTCGCGTCGCCGAGCGAACTCGCGTTGCGCAAAAAAAACGGGCCCGCGATGTCTCTCGCGGGCCCGTCAGATCGGAGAAGCAGCAACCCGCGCGCTACTTCTTTTCGTTCTTCTCGTCCTTCTTGTCCTTCTTCGCCGGGGCCGGCGCGGGCTTCCCCGCCGCAGGCTTCGCCGGTGCCGGCGCAGGCGCCGGATGGACTGCCGGCGCTGCAGCAGGCGGGTGCGCGACAGGCTGCGGTCCGCGCTCGGGCGCAGCGCCCGGGTGCGGCGCGGGCTGCGGATGATTCTCGGCGGGCGCCGCCGGCCGCGAGCCGACGGGCGCGGGCCCCGGGTGGCCGGGCTCCGCGCGCGGCCCCTCATGCATCGGCCCCGGCGCAGGCTGCGGATGCGCCGCGGGCGGGTGGCCCACGGGATGCGGCTGCGCGATCACATGCTCGTGCTGCCAGGGCTGCGGACGCGGCGTGCCCGCGGGCGCCGGGCGAAGGACGGGCGGGTGCGCCGAGTAGACGACGACCTCGTGCGGCGGCTGGTAGTGCGGCGGCGGCCGGACCACCTCGGTGCGGATGACCACCGCGCTCTCGCGGTCGTAGTAGTAGCCGTGGCGGCGCGGGTCGTAGATGAAGCCGACCTCGGGGCGATACGGGTGGCGGTGCGGCTCATTGATGAAGCACCAGCCGCCGCCGGGAATCGGATGCTGGCCCGCGTAGAACCACTCGTGGAAGCCCTCGCCGAACTTGAAGTAGCCGTCGACGAGCGAGAACTGATCGTAGAACTCCGGCGCGTAGTTGTGCACGTGCGGGCCCTCGGCGAGGCACCAGCCGCCGCCGGGGATCGGGTGGTGGCCCCAGAAGCCGACCGGGCTCGGCGGCGGCGGAGGCGCTTCGTAGATCACGGGCTCCGGCGGCGGGACCCAGTCGGACGGAGGATCGTCGTAGGTCGGCTCGGTGCCGTAGCTCGCCTCGAGCGGCGGCGGCTGCTCGTTGTTGTCGTGGTAGCGCGCCGCCTCCTCGATCTCGTTCTTCGCCTGGCGGATGAGCTCGATGGCCCGGTCGCGATGGCCGCCGAACGAGGCTTCCTTGCCGTCATCGACATCGCCCGGTTTGAGCGTCTCGATGGCCGAGTCGAGCTGCTCCTCCGCGTGGTTGAGGTGCGGGTGCCGGACTGCGTCCAGCGCGGACGCGGCCGAGGCGGAGAGGATCATGGCGGCGAACGCGGTGCATGCGAACGCCAACGTCTTCACTCGAACCATTCGTGGGACCCCTTGTGGTTATCCGCTGCGAGCGGAGGCAGACACGCTCGAAACAGTGCGGCAGCCCCTCTCTTGAAGCAAGCTCTTTGCGGCGAAGGTCTGGTGGCCAAAACGGGCCGCGAGGGGTCCTTCGCCGTCCAGTCCCACCCGCGCGGCGGCGCTCTCGGCGCCCGCGCTTCTCCCGGAGCTCACATGAACGTCAAACTGCTTTTGTCGGTCGCGATGCTGTCCGCTGCGCTGGCCCTGAGTACCGCTGCGTCCGCCGACGAGCGCGGCCACGAGGAGCACGCGCGGCCGGCTCCGCGCGCGGCGGCGCCCCGGCAGGCCCCGCCGAAGTTCCAGGCGCATCCGCCGGGACAGCACCCGCACGGGCCGATGGTCCGCTCGCACGCGGTGCGCGTGCTTGCGCCGCGGGTGATCGTGCGCGGCCACGGCGAGTGGCGCCACTGGGACCACCCCGAGTTCTCGCGGCCGGTCTACTACTGGGACTGGGCGGCCATCCACAGCGTCAGCTGCACGGCTGAAGACTCTTACGGCGATCAGTACCCGGTCACCGAGGCGGTGGGACCTGGCTTCGGGATCGACGGGATGACCGGCGTCGAGGACGACGCGCTCGATCGCTGCTACCAGGAGTCCGGCGAGGACGCGAGCTGCTACCTCGCCACCTGCTCGCATTTCTAGCCCGCTCGCGCGCCGAGATGGCGCGCAAGAAGTCGCAGCACCGAAGCGCTGAGGCCCGCACGGCTCAGCGCTTCTTCTTGCCCTTGCCTTTGCCCTTCTTGTCCGGCTTGGGCTCGGGCGGCACGAAGCGCGGCGCCTTGTAGTCGACCGGCAGCGGCGCTTTGCCACCGACGAGCCGCGGCGACTCGGGCGCGAACAGATCCTTCTGCGAAGTGGGCGCGGCGCTCGGCGCGGCTGCGTTGGCCGGCGCGGTGTTCTCTGGCGCAGGTCTGGCGCTGGCCGCGGGCGCGGTCGCCGGCGCTGACGTGGTGACCGCTGCGGGAGGAGCTGCCGTCGCGGCGCCTGTCGCAGGCGCGGTGGTCGCGGTGCTCGGCGCTGCCTCGACGCGCGAGGGCGGCAGCGGCGTCGGCTCCGCGAGCGGCGCCACCGGCACGTCCTTGTCCGGCGGTGGGATCGCGCGCTTGGTCGGCTCCGGCATCGCCTTGCCCGCGGCGGTTGCGAACGAGAGCGGCGAGGCCTTGGGGATCTCGGTCGGCGCGGCCCGCTGCGGCGCGGCCGTGCGCACGGGCGGATGCGGCTTCGGCGGCGAGGCCACTTTGATCACGCGCCGCTCGTGTCGCGCCTCGCTGCTGCCGCGGCTGGCCGCGTGCGAGAGCGCCCGCACCATCGCGGCCGGGTCGAGCCCGAACACGCGCGCGCGCAGCGGACCGTTCGGCTCGTCGATGAGCGTGCGGATGCCGAGATCGAGAGAGATGCCGCCGGGAATTTGAAAGGCCGCGTCTTCAACGCCGGCGCGGCCGAGCCGGCGGATGCGCTCGGCGACGCGGCCCGCGAGCTCCGCCTCCGACTGCCCTTGCGGTCCCATGCCGAAGAGAAAGAGCTTGCGGAAGCCGAGCCGCGAGCCGGGCGTCAGCAGCGCCTCGCCGTCCTCGCCCTTGACCAGCCCGCCGCGCAGCATGCGCGACAGCCCGCCAGACAGCCGCCAGTCGCACAGGCCCGAGAGCCCGACCAGCGGCCGCTCGTCCGCCCCGATGAAGAGGCAGAGCGCCTCCGCATTGCCTTGGGCGTTGGCCTGATCGAGCGCCTCGAGCGTGAGCGGGTAGAACGACAGATCCATCAGTTCAACTTGGGCAGCGCGCCCGTCTCTTTTGCGTGCGCGATCTTGTCGAGGATGCCGTTGACGAAGCCCGACGACTCCTCCGAGCCGAACTTCTTGCCCAGCTCGATCGCCTCGTTGAGCGTCACGCGCACCGGCACGTCGGGCAGCCGGAGCAGCTCGTAGATGGCGAGGCGCAGGATGTTCCGATCGACGCGCGCCATGCGGTCGATCTTCCAGTTGGTCGAGGTGCGCTCGATGAGCGCGTCGATGTTCGCGCGCTCCGCCGAGACGCCGGTGACCAGCTCGGCGGCGAACTTCTGCGTCTCCGCGTCGAGCTCGTCGAAGTGGCCGGTCACCACCTCGACGCCGCTGCCACCGGCGGTGTCCTGCTGGTAGAGCGCCTGCAGCGCGATCTCGCGCGCTTTGGTGCGTGAACCCATCTGCCCTCAGCTAAAGCGCAATCGCGCGCAAGAGATTGACCTGCTCGATGCAAGCGAGTGAGACCTCGGCGCCCTTGTTGCCCGGGCCCGGCGCAGCGCGCGCCTGCGCCTGCGCGAGGTTGCGCACGGTGAGCAGCCCGAAGGCGAGCGCGACCGGCTGCGCGCGCGCGGCCCCTTGCGCGGAGAGATTCGCGAGCGCCTGCGAGACGGGGCCCGCGATGTACTCGTAGTGATCGGTGTCGCCCTTGATCAAGCAGCCGATCGCGATGACCCCGTCGACGCCGCTGGCGATGAGCCGCGACGAGACGCCCACCAGCTCGAACGCGCCGGCGCAGCGGTGGATGGCGATGTGCTCGCGCTCGACCCCGTGCGCGATGAGCGCCGAGAGCGCGCCCTCGAGCAGCGGCTCGGTGATCTCGGCGTTCCAGCGCGCCACGCAGATCGCATAGCGCTGCCCGCGCGCCTGCAGTCCGCTCAGCTGTTCGACGAATCCGGCCATGTGGCGCGCAATCTAGAGCGAAGAGGAGGCTCGCAGCTACTTCTTCGACACGGCCTTGTCGCCGACCAGCGAGAGCAGGTGGCCGAGCTTGTCGCGCTTGGTGCGCAGGTAGTCGGCGTTGCGCACGCCCGCGGGCAGCTCGATGGGCACGCGATCGACGACCTCGAGATCGTAGGCCTTGAGCCCGACGATCTTCTTCGGGTTGTTGGTCATCAGCTTCATCCGGCGCACGCCCACGTCGCGGAGGATCTGCGCGCCGATGCCGTACTCGCGCAGGTCGGCCTTGAAGCCGAGCTTGAGGTTCGCCTCGACCGTGTCGGCGCCCTGGTCTTGCAGCTGGTACGCCTTGAGCTTGTTGACCAGCCCGATGCCGCGCCCTTCTTGATCGAGATAGATCAGCACGCCCTTGCCTGCCTCGTGGATCATCTCCAGCGCGCGGTGCAGCTGCGGACCGCAGTCGCATCTCTCGCTGCCGAAGACGTCGCCGGTGAGGCACTTCGAATGCACGCGCACCAGCACCGCTTCGTCAGGCGTCCAGGTGCCCTTGACCAGCGCGACGTGCTGCGCGTGATCGACGTCGTTCTCGTAGGCGATCGCGCGCAGCTCCCCGCCCAGCGCGGTCGGGATCATCGCCTCGGCGGCGCGCTTGACCAGGTTCTCGCGCTGCACGCGGAACTCGATGATGTCAGCGACGGACAAGATCATCAGGCCGTGCTCGGCGCCGAACTTCTCCAGATCCGGCAGGCGCGCCATCGTGCCGTCGTCGTTCATCACCTCGCAGATGACGCCCGCCGGGTTCATGCCGGCGAGGCGCGCCAGGTCGACCGAGCCCTCGGTCTGGCCGGCGCGCACCAGCACGCCGCCTTTGCGCGCGCGCAGCGGGAAGATGTGGCCTGGCCGCACCACGTCTTCGGGGAGCGCCTTGGGGTCGATCGCGGCCTTCACCGTGACCGCGCGATCGTGGGCGCTGATGCCGGTGGAGACGCCGCGCGCCGCCTCGATGCTGACGGTGAACGCGGTCGAATAGGTGCTCTCGTTCTCCTGCACCATCATCGGCAGGCCCAGCCGCCGCACCTGCTCTTCCGTGAGCGAGAGGCAGATGAGGCCGCGCGCGTGCTTGGCCATGAAGTTGATCGCCTCGGGCGTGACCGCTTCCGCGGCGAGGACGAGATCGCCCTCGTTCTCGCGGTCGGCGTCGTCGACGAGGATCACCATGCGGCCCGCGCGCATCTCGGCGAGTGCGCGCTCGACGCGGGAGATTGAATCGCTCTGCGTGGTCATGTGCTTTCCGATGCGGGTCGCGCTGAAGGGGAGCGGCGCTAGCCGGCGTAGTCCGAGCGCTTGCTCTGCTCGAAGGAGAATCCAGTGTCGCCCCCGCCCGCGCGCGTTCCCAAGAGGCGCGCCACATGCTTGCCGAGGATGTCCGCCTCGACGTTCACCGCGTTGCCAGCCTGCTTCTTGCCCCAGGTCGTCTTGCGCAGCGTCTCGGGGATGAGGAGGAGCGCGATGTCGTCGTCGCCGATCAGCGAGTTCACCGTCAGGGAGATCCCGTCGAGCGCGATCGAGCCCTTCTCGACGACCAGCCGCGAGAGGCCCGGCGGCAGCGCGAGGCGGAAGCGGAACATCTCGCCTGCCGGCGTGAGCGAGACGATGTGGCCGATGCCGTCGACGTGCCCGAGCACCAGGTGGCCGCCGAGCCGCTCGCCGAGCGCGAGCGGGCGCTCGAGGTTCACCTCGTCGCCGGCCTTCTTCTCGCGGAGCGTCGTGCGCGCGAGCGTCTCCTCGGAGAGATCGGCGAAGAAGCGGCGGCCATCGCCGTCCTTCTCGAGCGAGACCACGGTGAGGCAAGCGCCGTCGACCGCGACGCTGGCGCCGATGAACAGGTCGGACTCGGGGAGGTTCGTCCGCACGACCAGCCGCGAGCCGCTGCCCGAGGGCGCGGGCGTGTGCTGCAGGACCGTGCCGAGGTCCTCGACGAGACCGGTGAACATGCGCGCCTCCTCCGACGGATGCGGTGCGTAACAGGCAATGCCATGCGCGGCAAGTGTCCGGCGAAGGAGGGATCAGCGCTTGGGCCGCGCGCGCACCAGGATGTCCGGCGCGCAGGAGGCGATGTCGATCTCGCGCGGCGCGAGCTCGAGCGCGTTGCACATCGCGCGCGGCCCCTCGAAGGCGGCCCAGGTGAGCGCCGACTCGCCAGCCAGCTTGGGCGCGAGGAACAGGTACAGCTCGTCCCAGAGCTGTGCTTGCAGGAAGCTGCCGTGGATGGCCGCGCCCCCCTCGACCAGCAGCGAGGTGATGCCGCGCGCGCCGAGCTGATCGAGCAGGTTGGCGAGGTCGACGCGGCCCTGCGCGTCGCTCTCGCAGAGCAGCAGCTGCGCGCCCTTCTTCTCCAGCGCGCGCCGCCGCGCGGCCGGGGCCTTGCGCGAAACGGCGACGAGCGTGGGCGCGAGGCTCCTCTGCGAGAAGAAGCGCGACTGGAGCGGCGTGCGCGCGCGGGAGTCAACGATCACCCGAATCGGATCGCGCGACACCGCTGACGAGGCCGCGCCGGGAGCGATCGTTGCGGCAGCAATGACTGTCGTTGGTGTGCCAACGATCGCCTTCTCGCCGCCGAGTCGCACGTTGAGCAGCGGATCGTCGGCGAGCACCGTGCCGATGCCGACCAGCACCGCGTCGAGCTGGTTGCGCAGCTGGTGCACACGGAATCGGGACGCCGCGCCGGTGACCCAGCGCGAGTCGCCCGTCGCGGTGGCGAGCTTGCCGTCGAGCGTGGAGGCGGCCTTGAGCGCCACCCAAGGCCGGCCGGTGGTGATGAACTTGAGCCACGGCTCGTTGGCCGCGTCGCACTCGGCGCCGAGCACGCCGAGCTCGACCTCGACGCCCGCTGCGCGCAGCCGCTCGGCGCCGCCGCCGCGCACGTGCCGGTTCGGATCGCGCGTGCCGACGAAGACCCGCGCGATGCCGGCGGCCAGGATCGCCTCGGTGCACGGCGGCGTCCGGCCCTGGTGGTTGCATGGCTCGAGCGTGACGAAGAGATCTGCGCCCCGCGCTCTCGCGCCCGCGGCCCGCAGCGCCGCGACCTCCGCGTGCGGCCCGCCCGCTTTTTCGTGATGGCCGCGCGAGATCACCCGGCCCTTCTTGACCACCAGCGCGCCGACGATCGGATTGGGATGCGTGCGCCCGCGCGACAGCTCCGCCTGGGCGATCGCCTCGCGCATGAACGCCTCGCCGCGCGCGCCCGGTCCCTTCGCGCTCACTTCTTGGCCGGGCGCTCTTCGCCGGGCGCTTTGCGCTCGTGGATGAGCTCTTTCAGCTCGCTCATGAACTCGCCCAGATCCTTGAACGAGCGATAGACCGAGGCGAAGCGCACGTAGGCGACCTCGTCGAGCTTGGAGAGCTCGCGCATCACCTGCTCGCCGATCATCGTGCTGAGGATCTCCTTCTCGCCCATCTCTTGGAGACGCCGCTCGATGCCGTCGACCACTGCTTCGACCTGCTCCGACGAGACCGGCCGCTTCTGGCACGCGAGCTGGATGCCGCCGATCACCTTCTTGCGGTCGAACGCTTCGCGGCGGCCGTCCTTCTTCACCACCATCGGGAGGATCTCTTCGACCCGCTCGTAGGTGGTGAAGCGGCGCGCGCAGGCGAGGCACTCGCGGCGGCGGCGGATGACCACCCCCTGGTTCGACAGGCGCGAGTCGATCACCTTGTTCTCCAGCTCGGCGCAGAACGGGCACTTCATACGGCGGTCCGGTAGAGCGGGAAGCTCTGGCAGAGCTCGCGGACCTCGCCCTTGACCTTCTCGGCGACCGCGAGATCCTCGGGCGCGTCGAGCACGCGGAGGATGAGCTTCGCGACAATGCCCATCTCTGCGGTGTTCATTCCGCGGGTGGTGAGCGCGGGCGTGCCCAGGCGCAGCCCCGAGGTCACGAACGGCTTCTCCGGATCGCCCGGGATCATGTTCTTGTTGGTGGTGATGTGCGCGCGCTGCAGCGCCGCCTCGGCGAGCTTGCCGGTCAGCTTCTTCGGCCGCAGATCGCAGAGCATCAGGTGGTTGTCGGTGCCGCCCGAGACGAGCCGCACGCCGCCCGCGATCAGGCCCGCCGCCAGCGCCTGCGCGTTTTGCAAAACCCGCTTTTGGTAATTTGTAAACTCCGGCGTGAGCGCCTCGCCGAACGCGACCGCCTTCGCCGCGATGATGTGCTCGAGCGGTCCGCCCTGGATGCCCGGGAAGACGTTCGAGTCGATCGCCTTGGCGTGGACGGCCTTGCTCAAGATCAGCCCCGACCGAGGGCCGCGCAGCGTCTTGTGCGTGGTGGTGGTGACCACGTCGGACATCGGTACGGGGCTCGGGTGCAGGCCGGTGACGACCAGGCCGGCGATGTGCGCGATGTCGCAGATCATCACCGCGCCGACGCTGTCGGCGATCCCTTTGATCTTATCGAATTCGATAATCCGCGAGTAGGCGCTGGCGCCGGCGAGGATCGCCTTCGGCTTCACCTCGAGCGCTTGCGCTGCGGCCTTGGCGTAGTCGATCCGCTCGGTGACCGGGTCGAGCGTGTAGTGGTGGACCTCGAAGAGGCGGCCGGAGAAGTTCACCGGCGAGCCGTGGGTGAGGTGGCCGCCCTGCGCGAGCGAGAGCGACATGATGCGGTCGCCCGGCTTGAAGAGCGCGAAGTACGCGGCCATGTTCGCCTGCGAGCCGGCGTGCGGCTGCACGTTGGCGTGCTCGGCGCCGAAGAGCTTCTTCGCGCGATCGATGGCGAGCTGCTCGACCTGATCGACCACTTCGCAGCCGCCGTAGTAGCGCTTGCCTGGCAGGCCCTCGGCATACTTGTTGGTCAGCGGCGAGCCGGCCGCCTCGAGCACGGCGCGAGAGACGAAGTTTTCGCTGGCGATGAGCTCGAGGCCGTACTCCTGGCGCTCGGTCTCCGCGGCGATGAGGCGGGCGATCTCAGGGTCTGCGGACGCGAGGTTCGATTGGAAGGACATGGGCGCGGTTCATACAGCGAGCAGCAGCGAGCGCCAAGTTGGACTTTGGGGAGGCCGCGGCGCTGCTTTCGACTTTGCGAACGGCGACGACAACCGCGGCTACTTCAACCGCGCGAACGCGATGCACGCGTTCGTCCCACCGAAGCCGAACGAGTTCGACAGCGCGGCGTCGACCTGCACCTGGCGCGCGGTGTTGGGCACGTAGTCGAGATCGCACTCCGGGTCCGGCTGCTCGAGGTTGATGGTCGGGGGCAGGATCCCGTGGAACAGCGCGAGCGCGGTGAACGCCGCCTCGACGCCGCCCGCCGCGCCGAGCAGGTGCCCGGTCATCGACTTGGTCGAGCTGACCGCGAGCCCGCCCTGGGCCCAAGCGCCGAACACGTCCTTGATGGCCTTCGTCTCGGCGATGTCGCCCACCGGCGTCGAGGTGCCGTGCGCGTTGACGTAGCCGACCTGCTCGGGCGCGAGGTTCGCGTCCTGCAAGCAGCGGCGCATCGCGCGGACGGCGCCGTCGCCCGAGGGAGACGTGATGTGGAACGCGTCGGCGGTGGCGGAGTAGCCGACCACTTCGCAATAGATGCGCGCGCCGCGGGCCTTGGCGTGCTCGAGCTCCTCGAGGATGAGGATGCCCGCGCCTTCGCCCGGCACGAACCCGTCGCGGCCGGTGTCGAACGGCCGCGAGGCCTTCTCGGGCGCGTCGTTGCGCTCCGACAGCGCGCGCGCAGCGATGAAGCCGGTGATGCCGAGCGGCGTGAGCGTCGCCTCGGAGCCGCCGCAGATGGCGAAGTCGATGTCGCCCATCTGGATGTGCCGCAGCGACTCGCCGATGGCGTGGTTGCCGGTGGCGCACGCGGAGACCGGCGCGAAGTTCACGCCGGTCGCGCCGTGGCGGATGGAGATCTGCCCGGCCGCGAGGTTGACGATGATCGACGGGATGAAGAACGGGCTCACCTTGCGGTGGCCGCGCGTCTCGAGCGTGGTGTGCGTCTCCTCGAGCGTGCCGAGACCGCCCATGCCCGAACCGACGATCACGCCGCACGTCTCGCCGAGCGGCTGGTCGACCGGCAGCCCCGCGTCCTGCAGCGCGAGCTGCGCGCCGGCGAGCGCGTATTGGATGAAGAGGTCGTTGCGGCGGACCTCTTTTTTGTCGAGGAACTTCTCGGCCTCGAAGCCCTTGACCTCAGCGCCGATGCGCGAGGGCAGATCCTTCGTGTCGAACCGCGTGAGCAGTCCGACGCCGCTCTTGCCGTGGATGGCGGCTTGCCAGCTGGCCTCGGTGCCGACAGCCAGCGGCGTGACGAGCCCCAGGCCCGTCACCACGACTCTGCGGACTGCGCGCTCCATGCGGCTCTCCGCGATCATCGAACGGCGCTGCTACTTCTTGTGCTCGTTGATGAAGTTGACCGCGTCCTGCACGGTCTTGATGTGCTCGGCCTCTTCGTCCGGGATCTCGACCTCGAACTCCTCTTCCATCGCCATCACCAGCTCGACGATGTCGAGGGAGTCCGCGCCCAGGTCCTCGATGAAGGCGCTGTCGGTCTTGATCTCGTCTTCACCGACGCCGAGCTGCTCAGCGATGATGCTCTTGACCTTGGCCTCGACGGACATGCGTAGCGCTCCTCGAACGTGGGGTGACTGGCGGCGGTGCAACCGGAGGTCGCAATGCCGGGTCGCGCCTCATAGCACATGGCGGGGACGGAGCAAGGGTTTGTGTGTCAGACGGGGCGCCGCGGGGACCGGTGGGGGGGCCGTGCTCGGACAGGTGCTCGGCGCACACGGGCGGGCCCGCGCGTTCCATTTCCGCCTGCGCAACTGCGCGCGGCCACCCCCACCGGCTCCCCGCGGCGCCGACTTGCCGCACGCTTGCTCCGAGTGGGTCCGGGGAAAATCTGGCGGGTGCGCTCTAGGTGAGCTGCGCCAGAGTGTCGCGCAGAGACTTTTCGTCTTCGACGTTCAGGGTGCGGAGCGTCTTGTCGATGCGGCGGGTGAGGCCGGAGAGGACCTTGCCGGGGCCGAGTTCGACAAGCGTGTCGATGCCGACGCGGGCCATCGCTTCGATGGTCTCGACCCAGCGCACGGGAGCTGTGACCTGCTCGATGAGCAGCGGGATGATCCGCGCGGCCTCGCTGTTGGGCGCGGCGGTCACGTTGGCGAAGACCGGCGCGCGCGGCGCGGCGATGGCCAGCTGCGAGAGCGCCTCGTGCAACCGCGGCTGCACCGGCGACATCAGCGCGCAGTGGAACGGCGCCGAGACCGGCAGCGGCATCGCGCGGCGCGCGCCGCGGGCCTTGCAGGCGGCGATGGCCCGCTCGACGGCGGGCGCGTGGCCGGCGATGACTGTCTGCTCCGGGCTGTTGTAGTTCGCGGGCGAGACGATCTTGCCTTCTTGCTCGCTCGCCTCGCGGCAGGCCTCGGCGACGAGCTGCGGCTCGAGGCCCAGGATGGCGGCCATCGCGCCCTCGCCGGGCGGCACCGCTTCCTGCATGAAGGTGCCGCGCGCGCGCACGGCGAGGACCGCGTCGCCAAGCGAGAGCGCGCCGGCCGCCACCAGCGCGGAGTATTCGCCGAGCGAGTGGCCCGCGTAGGCCGTCACGAAGCCTGGCTGCTGCGCCTGGGGCCCCAGCGCCTCGACGAACGCGCGGTGCGCCGCGACGGAGACAGCGAGGATGGCCGGCTGCGTGTTCGCGGTCTGCTTGAGCTCTTCCTCGGGCCCCTCGGTGATCAGCCGCCAGAGCCCGCCGCCGAGCGCCGCGTCGGCCTCGTCGAGCGCCGCGCGCGCCGCCGGAAACGCCTGGGCCAGCGAGAGCCCCATCCCGACCGACTGCGAGCCTTGGCCGGGGAACAGGAATGCGATCGCCATCGTGCAACTCCTCAACGAACGTGCGTGCCGCGCAAGTTTTGGGTTCTGCTCAGACCGACCAGCGCATCAGCGCGCTGCCCCAGGTCATGCCGCCGCCGATCGCCATCATGAGGACGAGTTGGCCGTCGCGCAGGTTCCCCGCGCGGTTCGCCTGATCGAGCGTGAGCGGCATCGACGCCGACGAGGTGTTCCCGACCTGGTCGATGTTGATCTGGCACTTCGAGAGCGGGATCTCGAGCCGCTTCATCACCGCCTCGAGGATGCGCAGGTTCGCCTGGTGCGCGAGGACGTGATCGACATCGTTGGTGTTCAAACCATTGGCACTCAAAGCTTCTCGGCAGACCGCTTCCAACGCGCGCACCGCGAACTTGTAGACCTCGCGGCCGTTCATGCGGATGAACATCTCGCGTTGGTCGAGGACCTCCTGCGAGAACGGCTTGAGCGAGCCGCCGCCGGGGAGGCAGAGGATGCCCGCCATCGTTCCGTCGGAGTGCAGGTGGGTCGAGAGGATGCCGCGGTCGTCGCGCGGCTCGGGTCCGAGCACCATCGCGCCGGCCGCGTCGCCGAAGAGCACGCAGCTGGCGCGGTCGGTCCAGTCGGCGATGCGCGTGAGCAGCTCGGCGCCGATCACCAGCACCCGCCTGGCGCTGCCGCTGCGGATGTACTGGTCGGCGATGGAGAGCGCGTAGAGCGAGCCCGCGCAGGCAGCGCCGACGTCGAACGCGAAGGCCTTCTTCGCGCCGATCTTCGCCTGCACCAGCACTGCCGCCGAGGGGAACTGCATGTCGGGCGTGACGGTGCCGACGATGAGCAGATCGATCTCGTCGGCCTTCACGCCCGCGCTCTCGAGCGCCGCGCGCGCCGCGTGGGCCGCCATGTCGCTGGTGGCCTCTCCGGGCGCGGCGCGCCTGCGCGAGCGAATTCCAGTGCGCTCGACGATCCAGCTGTCGCTCGTGTCGATCCCGAGCTTGGCAACGAGATCGTCGTTGCTCAGCGATTCGCTGGGCAGGTACGAGCCCGTCCCGAGGATCTTCGTGCGCACCATGTTGCGCCGACCTTACTCCTCGGCGCCCTTCATCACTTCCTTGCCCTTGTAGTGACCGCAGGCAGGGCAGGCCCGGTGCGCGAGCACGGGACCCGAGCAGTTGGTGCAGCTGTTCACGTTCGGGGCCGTGACCTTCCAGTTCGCCCGGCGCTGATCGCGCTTCTGCCGGCTCATGCGCTTCTTCGGGACACCCATCTGACTACTCCTTGCTTGTTTTGAGGTTCGTGGAGCTTTGCTTCAGCTGAACAGCCTTGAGGGCCGCCCAGCGCGGATCGAGATTGTCTTCTTTGCAGCCGCACTCGCGCGCGTTCTTGTCCTGGCCGCAGAGGGCGCAGAGGCCTTTGCACTCCTCGGCGCAGACCGGCGAAGGGGGCAGCGCGAGGATCACCTGCTCGCGCAGCGCGGGGCCGAGATCGATGGTGTTGCCGGTGTACGTCTCTTCGTCGGCGAGGGCGAGGTCGAACGAGCCGGCCGAGCCCTCTTCGTCGCGCTCGCTGTGGCTGCCGTGCGTCTTCGCCGCGCGGGCGGAGTCGTCGTGCGCCTCGTCCTTGTCCTTGCGGCGGCCCTCGGGGCGCGTGCTCGCCTGCGGCTGGTAGGTCAGCGTCAGCTCGAGCGACTCGCTGAGCGCCACGTCCTTGAGGCAGCGCTTGCACTGGCCGGTGAGCGGCACGCTCGAGGTGGCCTGCACCAGGACCTTCTTGCCCATCCGCGTGAGCTTCGCCTTGACCGTCGCCGGTCCGCCCGCATGGAACTCGGTCGGGTGGTCGCCGAGGAGCGCCTCGTCGAGATCTTCGCGCGACATCACCGCCTCCCAGGGCTGGGCGGAGTCGTGGATATCGTCGACGTGGATGGTGAGCGGCTTCACGGAGGTCGTCTTGGGGCGGTGGAAAACGGCGCGTTCTAGAGGGGAGGAGGTCAAATGTCAAGGTGCGCGAACCGGAATCGATGCGCGCGCCCCTCAGCGGACGTGGGGCAACTCGAGCCGATCGCGCTCCTCTTTGCGCAGCCGCAGCGCGCGGAGGAACCGCTCGAGGAGCGGGCGCAGCGCGAGCTGCAGGCTGAACGAGATGACCGGCGCGGCGAGCAGCCAGATCAGCGTGCCGCGGCCGATCGCCTCGCCGTAGAGCGTGAGGAAGCGCAGCGCGCCGCGGGCGAGCTCGTCGCGGATCCCCGCGGGCGCCAGCGGCACCGGCGGCTCGCCGAAGAGCATCTGGCCCAGCTGCACGAACGGCACGAAGAGCAGCAACTGAAGCGGCGCGGCGGCGAAGTTCGCCACCTGGATGGCGACCGGGTTGAGCCCGAGCGCGAACGCCGCGATGGCGCAGAGCGCGGTGGTGGCGCCCGGGACGGGAAGGAGGCTGAGCGTAAATCCGAGCGCGGCGCTCCAGGCCAGCTTCGCCGGCTCGACGCCCTGCTTGAGCTGCGCCACCAGCGGGTCGGTGATGCGGCGGCGGAAGAACGCGCGCTCGCTCACGGGCCGGGCTCGCGAGAGGCTTGGGGCTCCATCGATTGCGATCCCACCGATCTGGCCCGCCCTTCCAGCACGATCGCATCGGGCGCGGCGCGAAGCGAGCGCGCCTCGACCTCGCGGAGGCCCGCCTCGAGGAGAAAGCGCTCGAGCGCGTCGCGCGGATGCACCCGGCCGCGCTCGGTGAAGAGCGCCATGTTCAGCGAGAAGAGCACGCCGGAGGCGGGCCCGCGGCGGTCCGGTTCGAGGAGCAGATCCTTGATCACCACCCGCCCCCCGGGCGCGAGCGCTCCGGCCGCGCGGCGCACAATCGCCTTCGCGTCGTCAGGCCCAAACAGGTGGAGCAAGTTCGCCAGCAGCACCACGCGCGGACGCGCACGCACCGCGTCTGCGCCGGCCGGATCGTCAGAATGCAACAGGTCGGCCGCGCGCAGCTCGGCGCGGCTCGACAGCGGGCCGAGCGCGTCCCGCGCGAGCGCGAGGACATCCGGCCGATCGACGAGGCACGCCGACGCCGCGCTGTCCGCCTCGAGCCACGCGCGCGAGTAGGCCCCGGCGCCGCTGCCCCAGTCGAGCAGCAGGCCGCCCTCCGCGCGGGCGAGCGGCCCGATCAGCTCGCGCGCGGCCTCCGCGCCGGCGCTGCAGAGATGAGCATGGAAGCGGGCGAGCGCATCGGAGCCGGTGGCGCGCGCGCCGCGGACGCCCTCTTCGTCGAGCGGCACGCCGGTGCGGATCACCTCGGCGAGGCGGCCCCAGCCGGCCTTGGGCAGCGAGTTCCCGCGCGGCGCAAGCAGCGGAGCCCGCGCCGAGAAACGCGGTGCCCCGTCCGGCGCGGCAGAGACATCGACGGCACCCTCGAGCGCGAGCACGTCGAGCAGCGCGTGCAGCCGGTGGCTGCCCGGCAAGCGCAACGCGCGAACGATCTCCATCAACGAGCGCGAGCCTGCAGAGAGCAGTTCGGCCAGACCGAGCGCGTCGGATGCGTGCAGCGCCGCCTCGCGCAGGTGCGGGCGCGAGCCTTCGACGACGGCGGAGAAGACATCCATTCAGCGGTCTCCTGAGCGCGCGACGAGAGCGTCCGCCTCGAGCACGAGCTGCGGCGCGAGAGGCCCGGCATCGCTCGCCACCGCCACCAGCGCGGCTGCGAGCGCGTCGCACTGGGCTCTCCGCGCGCCGCGCAGCTCGACCTGCCGGGCACCGCGCGCATGCAGCCTGCGGCAGAGCGCGGGCGGGAAGAGCCAGCGGGCCGGCTCGCCGAAGACGCCGCGCGCACGAGGAGCGGCGCGCAGCGAGCAGGCCTCGACCTCGAGCCGCAGCCCACCATCGGCCAGCTCGGCGGGCCTGGTGACGAAGCGCGGGGCCATCGCGTTCTCCTGGAACAGCGCGCGCACGGCGACGCGCGCACGCAGGCTGTCCTCGTGCGCCGGCTCAGCGCGCCACGCCGGCAGCGCGGGCCACGGGATCGCGTCGGCCAGGTCGAGCAGCGCGGGCAACGCGCTCGCGCCGCGCAGCGGACCGTGCTTCTCGATGGCCGCCAGAGGGCCCCGCAGAGTCTCGAGCGCGGCCCGGCCCTGCCTGTCTGCGTCGCGTTCGTGCAGCGCGCGCGCTCCCGCGGCCAGCTTGATCCAGCTCTCGGCCCGCAGCGCGTCTCGCGCGAACGGCGCCACCGGCTGCGCCAGCCACGCCTGCCAGCCCGCGCAGCAGAGCAGCGACCAGCCTGCCTCACCGAGGCGCGCGCGCATCGCCCCCGCGCCGAGCGGCAGAGAGAGCAGCGCGTCCGCGCCCAGAGCGGTCGCGAGCCCCTCGCCGGCGAGGACGAAGAGCGAGACGCCCGGCACGGCCTCGCCTGCGACCTCTGGAAAGATGTGGCGCGGCCAGGCGCGCGACTGGAGCCAGAGGGCGGCGGCCTCGCGCAGCAGCCAGGGGACCTCGTCCTCGGCAGCCCCGCTCGCGCCCTCCGCCTCAGCGCCGACCTCGCGCGGGCCGTGCAGCAGCTCGTGCAGCAGGTGGGGACCGAGGTGCCAATCGATCAGCGCGTCCGCGCAATCTCCGCCGCGCTCGCCCGCCGCCAGCGCGGCCGCGAGCGCGTCCAGATCGCCGGGCCCCGCACCGAGGAGCGGCAGCCCCGACGCGAGCAGCGAGCGCGAGGCCAGCGCCAGCGCGCTCGGGCGGCCCGCGAACAGCTCGCCAGCGTGGGCCGCGCCGAGCGCGCGCCGCGGGTCGATCCCCTGTTCGCGCAGCAGCGCCGCCGCGCCGTCGAAGGCGCGGGCCAGCGTGGGCATCGACGAGCGCGCGAGCGGCCGGCGCAGGAGCGCGCGCCCCGCCTCCGTGCCCCCCAGCCGCTGGGCGACGAACTGCCGCGGAGCGGCGCGCAAGTAGTGCCCGGCCAGCGACTCGGGAAGCGAGCCGAGCAGCTCCGCCGCGAGCCGCATCGTGCGGCCGATGGCCGGCGGAAGCCGCGGCGCGAGCCCGGGTGCCAACGCGGCGCCCGCAGCGCCAGTCTCGGCGAGCGCGCGCCCAAGCTCCGCGTCGTAGCGCTGCTCCAGCGCGGCGAGGTCCATCGCGCACTCCATCGCTGCGCGCGCCGCGCGCGTCAAGACCTCTCGAGCCCATCGCCGCGGCCCGTTCGCGAGCTGGAAGCACATGCATCGGTTCGTCGCGGACTACCAGCTTCCTTTCGGGAAGCCCGGCCAGTGGCTTGCAGCACCGACCCGCCGATTCCTTGACCGGCGGCCTCAAAACGTTAGGGTCCGCGCATGCGCCGAGCACTCTGGTTCGCCCCGATCACCGCCCTCGTCTTTCTCCTCCTCGGCTCCTGGCTCGGCCCGAAGGTGCTCAGCTACTGGTTCACGCCGCCGGTGCTCGCGGGCGCGCCAGCCACATTCAGCTGCACGCCGTCGATCGACTGGGCCATGACCCACTTGCTCATCACGCAGGCCGTCTGCACCGGGCTGGGGCTCATCGCGGGCGTGCTGCTGACCTGGTGGCTCAACCGCCGCGCCGCAGCCAAGGGGCAGCCGCCTCCGGCCGTCGCTGCCGCCACCAAGACCTAGCGCGGGCGGCGCATCCAGCGGACGTGCTCCCGCGCGCGGCGCAATCAGGAACGTACATGGCGCGCCTCGAAGCACGAAGGCCCCGGACATTTCTGCCCGAGGCCCTCGCTGACGCTGTTATCGAAAATTACCGAATCGACAAGATTCGGTAATCTCGACTAGCGGCCCTTCTTGCCCAGCTTGTCGGCGAAGACGTCGCCGAAGCTCGCCTTGCCCGCGCTCTGCTGCGCGCGCATGTACTCGCGGTAGTCGTCGCCCTCGTGGAGCGCGGCCTTCACCGAGAGCGCGACCTTGCGCTCGTGCGGGTCCATGTCGATGACCTTCACGTCCAGCTCGTCGCCTTCCTTCACCACGTCGCGCGGGTTCTCCACGCGCTCGTCGCGAAGCTCGGAGACGTGAACGAGGCCTTCGATGCCCGGCTCGATCTCGACGAACGCGCCGAAGTCAGCCACCTTGGTGACCTTGCCCTTCACGCGGCTGCCGATCGGGTACTTGGTCGGCAGTTCCGTCCATGGATCCGGGTGGAGCTGCTTGATGCCGAGGCTGAAGCGCTCGTTCTCGACGTCGATGTTGAGCACCACCGCCTCGACTTCGTCACCCTTCTTGAAGAGATCGCCCGGGTGCTTGATGCGCTGGGTCCAGCTGATGTCCGAGACGTGCACCAGGCCGTCGATGCCCTCCTGGACGCCGACGAAGATGCCGAAGTCGGTGACGTTGCGGACCTGGCCGCGGATGACGGAGCCGATCGGGTACTGCTCCTCGAGGAGCGTCCACGGGTTCGGCTCGATCTGCTTCATGCCGAGGCTGATGCGCTTGGCCTTCGCGTCGACATCGAGGACGACCGCGTTGACCAGGTCACCGATGGCCATGACCTTCGACGGGTGCTTGACCCGCTTGGTCCAGGACATCTCGCTGATGTGGACGAGGCCTTCGATGCCCGGCTGCATCTCGATGAAGGCGCCGTAGTCGGTGAGGCTGACGACCTTGCCCGAGACCCGAGTTCCCGGCGGGAACTTCTCGGCTGCGTGAACCCACGGATCCTCTTGGATCTGCTTGAGGCCGAGCGACACGCGCTCCGTCGCGGGGTCGAACTTCAGGACCATCACGCGCAGTTCGTCACCGACATTGAGCATCTCGCTCGGGTGACCGACGCGGCCCCACGACATGTCGGTGATGTGCAACAGACCGTCGATGCCGCCGAGGTCGATGAACGCGCCGTAGTCGGTGAGGTTCTTGACGATGCCCTGGAGGACCGCGCCCTCCTTGAGCTTCATCAGCGTGTCCTTCTTCAGCTCCTCGCGCTCCTTCTCGAGCAGCACGCGGCGGGAGAGGACGATGTTGCCCCGCTTCTTGTTGAACTTGATGACCTTGAACTTGAACTTCTCGCCGATCAGCTTGTCGAGATTGCGGATCGGGCGGAGGTCGACCTGCGAGCCGGGGAGGAACGCCTTCACGCCGATGTCGACGGAGAGGCCGCCCTTCACGCGTCCCACGATGGTGCCTTCGACGAGCTCATCGCGTTCGCACGCGGCAGAGATCTCGTCCCAGATGCGCATCTTGTCGGCCTTCTCCTTGGAGAGGACGACCATGCCGGTGTCATTCTCGCGCGACTCGAGGAGAACCTCGACCGGATCGCCGATCTTGACGTTGGGCTTGCCGTCGAGGAGGCCGAACTCCTGGATGGCGACCTGGCCCTCGGACTTGTAGCCGATGTCGACGACCGCGTAGTCCTTGGTGACCTGGACGACGGTGCCCTTGACGATCTCGTTTTCCTTCAGCTCGCCCTTGCCGCTGCCGCCCTTCGCCTTGAAGCTCTCCTCGAGCATCGATGCGAAATCTTCGTCTTCGAACCCGGGCGGGATGACTTCCGTCACTGCGCTTGCGTGAGTGGTGTTGGACATGAAATCAGGTGCCTGCGTTTCTGTGTTTTCCCCCTGGGAAATGGAGGCCGCTCGCCACGGGGAGGGATGGCGGAAGCCGCAAAGGATGATCTGGGACGCAAAAGCGCGCGGACCCTAGTCAGGCGGGCCGAAAGTGTCAAGCCAGCCAGGACGCGGATCTGCCCTCTTGTCACCAGCCGGTGAGTTGGGCATGACCGCCCCGCTCTTCAACCTGCTTCGGAGGCCACCCCATGAAGCTCTACTACGTCCCCGGCGTCTGCTCGCTGTCGCCCCACATCGCGCTGCAGGAGTCCGGCCTGAAGTTTTCGCTCGACAAGGTCGATCGCGTGACCAAGAAGACGGCGAGCAACGGCGCCGACTACAACGCCATCAACCCGAAGGGCTACGTGCCCGCGCTCCAGCTCGACGACGGCACCGTGCTCACCGAGGGCGCGGCCATCGTCCAGTACATCGCGGACCTGGTCCCCGAGAAGCACCTCGCGCCCAAGAGCGGCACGCTCGAGCGCTATCGCCTCAACGAGTGGCTTCTGTACATCGCCACGGAGATCCACAAGGGCTTCTCGCCGCTGTTCCGCGTGAAGAGCCCCGAGGAGAAGGCGATGTTCGCCGACAACCTCGGCAAGCGGCTCGAGTTCATCAACGGGAAACTCGAGGGCAAGCAGTATCTCACCGGGGATCAGTTCACCGTCGCCGATGGCTACCTCTATACGGTGCTGACCTGGAGCCCGCGCGTCGGCATCGACCTCGCGAAGTGGCCCACGCTGAAGGCTTACTTCGACCGGGTCGGCGCGCGCCCGGCGGTGCAGGCGGCGCTCGCGGCGGAGAAGAACTAGCGCCGGACCGCAGAGTCGCCGGAGGACACGCGGTACAATTGTACCGATCGGTACATTTGTACCGCGTTTTTCTTGGGGCCCCCGCCAGCCTGCGCTCGAGACCGCCGCGCTTCGCGCCTTACAGATACCGCTCGATCTGCTTGAAGAGATCGAGCCGGTCGACCAGGTTGGTCAGGTAGTCGAGCTTGTCGGTGGCGAGCTCGATCACCGGCGAGAGCGTGTAGCGGCCGCGCCACTCGTCGTAGAGCGTGTTGAGCCGCTTGAGATACTCGGTTGGAATGGTCTGCTCCATCGCGCGGCCGCGGCGGGCGATGCGTTTCTTGAGCGCCGGCACCGGGCACTTGAGGAAGATCATCAAGTCTGGCGGCTGCAGCGACGCGGTCACCGAGTCGAACAGCTCGCGATACATCTTGTAGTCGCGCGCGTCGATCATGCCGGTCCGGTAGAGGTTCTCGCAGAAGATCTCCGCGTCCTCATAGATGGTGCGGTCCTGCACGACGGTGCCCGGGTCGGCCATCAGCTCGCGGTGCAGCCGGAACTTGTGCGTGAGGAAATAGATCTGCGAGTGGAACGCCCACTTCTTCATGTCGGCGTAGAAGTCGACCAGGTACGGGTTGGTCTCGTTCGGCTCGTAGAACGGCTTGAGTCCGTAGCGGCGGCAGAGGAACTGCACCAGCTCGCTCTTGCCGGCCCCCATGTTCCCAGCGACGGCGAGAAAGCGTTTCTGGGCAGGAGCCATGGGCCCATTTCCTTAGCACGGCCGCTTTCTCGCTGGGTGTAGAGTGCGCGCCCGCATGGATGGTCAAAAAGACGGCGTGCTCTCGGACCTCGCCGCCTACGCGCGCTTCTGGTTCGCGATGGCGGTCACGGTCGTCGGCGCGGTGCTCACGTTCTCCGGCTCGATGCTCGGCCTCTTCATGGGGCGCAAGCTCGGACGCCGCTGGATGCTGCAGTTTCCCATTCTATGGGCACGGATGATCCTCTGGGCCGCGCGCTGTCCGATCGACGCCCGCTTCGAGGCGCCGCTGCCGAAGGACGGGATGTTCGTCTTCGCGAATCACCAGAGCACGCTCGACATCATCGCGCTCTTCATCGTGATGAAGGATCACCCGATCGCGTTCGCGACCAAGCGCGAGCTGTTCAAGGTGCCGATCATCGGCTGGTACCTCACCATGGCGGGCTTCATCGAGGTCGACCGCGGCAACCGCGAGCGGGCGATCAAGGCATTCTCCGCGGCGGGCGAGCAGCTGCGCTCGGGCGCGGCCATCGCCATCTATCCGGAGGGGACGCGATCCATCGATGGATCGGTGCTCCCGTTCAAGAAAGGGCCGTTCATGCTCGCCATCGACACGCAGACGCAGATCGTTCCGGTGGCGGTCGACGGCGCGCAGCACGCGTCGCGCAAGCACACCAAGAAGCTGTACGGCACGACCATTCATGTGCGGGTCGGCAAGGCGATCCAGACGGCCGGCCTGACCGCGGCCGATCGCGACGCGCTGCTGGTGCGCACGCGCACGGAGATCCTGCGGCTGCACCGAGACGCGGGGGCCGAGCCGAGCCCCCTCGAGCCGATGATCGCGCCGCCCGGCAAGCGCAGCGGAGAGCGGGAATGAGCGGGGGCCAGGCGGCGCTCGGGCTCGCGGCGGCGCTCGCGCTGGCCTCGTGCGCGCACGGGCCCAAGACCGATGTGCACGATCCGATCGCGCTCACCGAGGAGGGCCAGGGAGAGCTGGCGGCGAACAAACCGAAGGAGGCGCTCGAGGCGTTCGAGGCGGCGCTGCGCATCGACCCGACGTCGCTCTCGGCCGTGCGCGGACACATCGAGGCGGCGCGGCGCATGGGGCTGCTGGCGAAGCTCGCGCAGGCCGCCGAAGCGCGCACGCAGACGGCGCCCGACGACGGGCTCGCCTGGTACACGCTCGGGCTGGCCCGCTTCGCCGCTGGCGACGAGGCCGGCGCGGTCGGCGCGCTGGAGCGCGCGGTGCAAGCGATGCCCGACAACGCCGATGCGCACTACCGGCTCGGGGTCGCGCTCTTCAACGGCGAGAAGTTCGCGCAGGCGCGCGCGCCGCTCGAGAAGGCGGTGCAGCTCAGTCCGAAGAGTCCGCGCTACCGGGTGCCGCTGGCGAGCTGCCTCGATCGGCTCGGCGAGCGGCGCGCGGCCATCGCGCTGCTCGCGCCGATACCGGAGCTCTCGCCCACGCCCGAGGAGGCGAAGCTCGCGATGCAGACCTCGCGCGTGCTGACCGAGCCGTTCCGCGGCGTGCCGCAGGAGTCGCGCGCGCAGCTCGAGCAGGCGCTCGGGTACCTGCTGCGCGATGCGCCCGGGCTCGCGGTGGCGCCGCTCGAATCGCTCTTGGAGAAGCTGCCCGATCTCGCCGCGGCCCACGCGCTGCTCGGCCTCGCCGCCGAACGCCTCGATGAGGCGGGGCGCGCCGTCAGCGAGCTCAAGCGTGCCGCCGAGCTCTCGCCCGACGCGCCACAACCGCACATTTATCTCGCCGAGTTCTACGCCGGCCACGCGCGTCCCGAACTGGCGGCACAGGAGTACCAGGCCGCGCTCGAGCGAGACCCACTCGACATCGCGACGCTGCGCAAGCTCGCGATGCTCGAGTTCGATCGGCCAGCCGGCGCGCCCGCGGCCATCGCGGCGCTGCGCAAGGTCGTCGCGCTCACTCCCGACGACGAAGAGGTCCAGCTGCTGCTCGCCCGCGCGGAGCTGGCCACCAACGACGCGCCGGCCGGCCGCGCGCGCCTGGAGAAACTGGCAGAGAAAAAGCCCGACAATGCGGAGGTGCTGCTGCGGCTCGCGCTGGCGCTCCTCGAGCAGCGCGCACAGCTCACCGGGACCGCGCGGAGCGAGGTCACCAAGCGGGCGGTGGAGCTCACGCACAAGGTGCTCTCGCTGCAGCCAGACAACGCGGCGGCCTCGCGTCTCCTCTCCACGCTGCAGACCGGCTAGGATCCCGCGCGTGAGCGATTCCCCCTCGCAGACCCCGGCGCCCGGCGCGCGCCGCTCCGACCCAGGCGCTTTCCGCTCGAGCCCCGGCGCGGCGCGCAACTCCGACCCGGGGAGCCCGCGGCCGTTCAAAGGTTGGGGCACGGCGCTGGCGCGCGGCCTCGCGCTGGTGGCGAGCTTCATCGTGCGCGCATCGCGGCTCGGCTTCACCGAGGCGAAGGAGCGCAGCGGCAAGGCGCTCCACCAGTTCGCGCAGCGGCCCGAGCAGACGCGCCAGCGCGTCTACGCTTTCGGCAGCTACAGCGTGATCGTCGCGGTCACGCTCGCCGCGCAGCTCTTCGAGCCCAACGCGCTGCACGCCTACGTGAAGATCGAGCCGGTCGCGCTGCCCGAGGCCACGGTCGTCTTCGTCCGCAACGACTCCAAGCACACGTGGAAGGACGTCAAGGTCACGCTCAACGATCGCTACGGCTACCAGCGCCTCGACCTGCCGCCCGAGCACTACATCTCGCTGCAGATCGATCGCTTCGCCGCTTACGACGAGAACGGCAAGGCGACATACGCGACCAAGGAGATGGCGCCGAAGAAGGTCGCCATCGATTGCGACCGCGGCCACTACGAGCTCGACCTGGAACACCCGCAGTGAGCGCCGATCGCGGACCGGTGCTCATCGTCGACGACGACGCCGACATCGTTGATTTCCTCACGATGATGCTGCAGTTCGAGGGGATCGCGACGCGGTCTGCAAGCAGCGCCGAGGAGGCCGAGCGCGTCTTGCGCGAGCCCGGCGCGGCGGCGCTGGTGCTCTGCGACATCACCATGCCAGACCGCGACGGGCTCGACTTCTGCCGCGCGCTGCGCGCCGCGCCGCACACGCGCGAGACGCCGGTGTTCATCCTCTCCGGCCGCGTAGAGAACGAGATCGAGGCGCTCGCGCGAGCGGCGGGCGCAAACCAGTTTTTTCGCAAGCCGTTCGACCACGGCGAATTGGTCGCGCGCATCCGCGACGAGCTCGGCAAGTAACCAGTCGGTTATATAACTAGACGGCTACAGGCACTGCAGGAAGAAGAACGCCGAACGCTCACCGGTGGTCGAGCAGGTCACCGAGAACTTGTCGAGCGAGCAGCCGGCCGTCTCGCGCGACTCCTCATTCTCCGGCGGCGAGGGGAGCGTCTTCTGCTCGCCGATGCGCCACTGGCCGCCGCCCTCGCAGCGCTGGCCCTTGATGTAGTCGATCTCGTCGCTCATGCGCTCGACGTGCAGCGGGTTGTCCTGCGAGAGGCCGAGCGGCCCCTTGGGCTTGGGCGGCGCCGCTGGCGCAGACGCGCAGGCAGCCAGGGCGCCTGCGGCCAGCAGGGCGAGGAGAGCGAGGCGGGCCAGTCCAGTCAGGTTGCGCATGCGGTTCTCCGCGAGGAGCGATTCGATAACCGTTGGTAACGCGATTCGATAACAGCCGATAGCAGAGAACTGTTGCGCCTGCGTGGCGGACCTAGCCGACGCGCGCGAGGCTGAGGCGGCCCCGCCAGCGCTCGTGAAGATGCAGCCGCAGCTCGGCGTGCTCAGGCAGCGCGAGCTCCGGATCGCGCGCGACCAGCGCGAACGCCTCCTCGCGCGCCTCGGCGAGGATCTTCTGATCGCGCGCCAGCTCGGCGACCGCGAAGTCAGGCACCCCGCTCTGCCGCGTGCCGAGGAACTCGCCCGGCCCGCGAAGCTCGAGGTCGGCCTCGGAGATGCGGAAGCCGTCGTTGGTCTCCTCCATCACCTTCATGCGCGCCTTGGCGCTGGCGCCGAACTCCGCGCCCGAGGCGCCGGTGACGAGCAGGCAGTAGCTCTTGGCGGCGCCGCGGCCGACGCGGCCGCGCAGCTGGTGCAGCTGCGAGAGCCCGAACCGCTCGGCGTGCTCGATGAGCATCGCGCTGGCGTTGGGCACGTCGACGCCGACCTCGATGACCGTGGTGGCAACGAGGATCTTGTCGGTTCCTTTTCGGAACCGCTCCATCGCCGCGGCGCGCTCCTCGCTCGACTGCCGGCCGTGCACCAGGCCGATGGGCACGCCGGGGAACACCTCGCGCATCAGCCGTTCGCGCTCGATGGTGGCCGCCTTGAGCTCGACCAGCTTCTCGCTCTCTTCGACCAGCGGCAGCACCACATAGGCCTGGTGGCCCGCGGCCAGCTCGCGGCGGATCACGTCATAGGCCTTGTCGCGCTGCGAATCGCGAAACACCTTGGTCGCGATCGGCGTGCGGCCCGGAGGCAACTCATCGAGCACCGAGACATCGAGGTCGCCGTAGAGCGTGAGCGCGAGCGTGCGCGGGATGGGCGTCGCGGTCATCACCAGCGTGTCGGGGCGCGCGCCCTTGGTCATCAAGCGCTGGCGCGTGAGCACGCCGAAGCGGTGCTGCTCGTCGATGATGACGAGGCCGAGCCGGTGGAACTGCGTGCCCTCTTCGGCGAGCGCGTGCGTGCCGACCACCAGCTGCGCCGTGCCGTTGCGGACCAGCCGCTCGGCGAACGCGCGCTCTTTCGCGCCGAGCGAGCCGGTGAGCAGCTCGACGTGCAGGCCGCTCCCCCGGAGCATCGCGGTGAGCGAGCGGTGGTGCTGCTCGGCGAGGATCTCCGTCGGCGCCATCAGCGCGGCCTGGTAGCCGTCCTCGATGGCGAGCCGCGCCGCCGAGAGCGCGACCGCCGTCTTGCCCGAGCCGACGTCGCCCTGCAGCAGCCGGTTCATCGGCTCGGGGTGGCGCATGTCGCCGGCGATCGCGTGCACCGCGCGGCTCTGCGCGCCGGTCAGCGGCCAGGGCAGCGCCGCGGTGATGCGCGCGATCGACTCCTCGGTGGCGCGGAACGAGATGCCCGGCTCGATGCGCGCGCCGCGCCGCTTGAGCGCGAGCCCCAGCTGCACCAGGAACAGCTCCTCGAACGCGAGGCGGCGCCGCGGCTCGCCCGGCGTGCGGCCCTTGGCGGCCTCCTCGGCGTACTTCTCGGGAAAGTGGGTCTCGCTGATCGCCTCGCGCAGCGGGAGAAGCTTGCGTTTGACAAGCATCTCCGGCGGCAGCAGGTCGCGCAGCGAGGGGGCGAACTCGTCGAGCGCGCGGCGGGCGATGCGCCGGTAGCTGCGCGCGGGCACGCCCTCCATCTCCGAGTAGATCGGAACCACGCCGCCGAACGAGTCGTCGCCGCCGCCGCTGCCCGCCGCAGCCGGGCCGCTCCCAGCGCGGCCGAGCTGCTCGCCGAGCGAGACCTGCTCCGCGCCCGAGAGCATCTCGACGTCGGGGTGGGTCATCGTCTTGCCGGCGCCGCGGAAGCCCGGCTTCACCTCGCCGCCGAGCAGCACGCGCGCGCCGGGGACAAACTTCTTGAACAGGTCGTAGCGAAAGTGGAACCAGAGCGCGAGGAGCGCGTCGCCCGCGTCGTCGCGGAACTGCACTTCGAGGCGCCGCTTGCGGCCGTGCGCCTCGCGCGCCTTGACCACCGTGGCCGCGATCACCGAGCGCTCGCCGAGCGGCGCGTCCGCGATGAGCCTCGGGTGGCGCCGGTCCTCGTAGCGGCGCGGGAGGTTGAGCAGCAAGTCGCCGACGGTGGCCAATCCCTTGAGCTCGAGCCGCTGACCGAGCGCGGGCCCCACCCCGCGCAGCAGCGTGACCGGTGTCGAGAGCGGATCGCTGGCGGCCGCGCCAGGGGCGGATGCACGCGTGTTCGCGGAACGGGCCGCCGGCGCGTGTTCCAGCGCGGGGTGCGGCGGCTCCTCGACGACCGCGGGCGGCTCGAGCGTGCGAGGGGCGTTCACGGCGGCCCGGCCCAGCGCCGGTCTCGCCGGAGCAGCGCGTCCCGGGGCGAGGCTCTTCGCGGCCGCATTCCGCGTGGGAGACCGCGGCGGGACGATCTCGATCTGCTGCGGCGCGAGCGGCCTCGCCGCCGGCCGCTTCGCCGCGACCGGCCGGGCTTCCGCCGGAGGAAGCGGCGCGGCCCTCTCTTCGACCAGCGCGCGCGGAGCCTCGCTGGGAGCGGCCGCGCGCGCCGCAGCCGCCTCGGGCGCGGGCGCAGGCGCGGCGCCGAGCGCGGCCACTTCGTGTGGAATGGACACGATCCCACCGAGCGCGCGGACCAGCCCGGCGATGGCCGCGCGCCGCTGCGCCTCGTCGCCGCGATCGAACCCGCGCACCGAGTCGCCGAGCGCGCTGACTTGCGCGGCGCGAGGCCCGGCGACCGGCAGCGCCGCGGCGACCGCGCGCAGCACCAGCGGCTCCAGCTCGCGCAGCGAATGAAGTTTGCCCAGGCCCGCGCGCGCGAGAAAGCGCAGCGGCGGGAGCAGCGCAGAGAGCGCAAGCGTCAGCTCCGGGGGCGCAGCGGACGGCCCCGAAGCTTGAGCGGACACGCCTTACTCCTCGCGCTCCGACTCGGCTTCGACGGCGTACTCGAGAAACTCGACCTTGAGCACCTCGTAGGTCTTCTGGCCGCCCGGCGCGGGGATCTTCACCTCGTCGCCCACCTCGCGGCCGATCAGCCCGCGCGCGACCGGGCTGGTGATGCTGATGCGGCCCCGCTTGATGTCGGCCTCAGGCTCGCCAACGATCACGTACTGAATCTTGTGTCCGGAATCGACCTGCTCGAGCTGCACGGTCGCGCCGAAGACGATGCGGTCGCCGCTCAGCTTGGTGACGTCGATGATCTCCGCGCGCGCAAGCCAGTCCTCGAGCTGCTGGATGCGTCCGGCCAGGTGCGACTGCTTCTCCTTCGCCGCGTGGTACTCCGCGTTCTCGCGCAGGTCGCCGTGGTCGCGCGCGGTGGAGATGTCCTGCACGTTCTTCGGGCGCTCGACGCTCTTGATGTGCTTCAGCTCGCGCTTGATGGCCTCGGTGCCGGCCTTGGTGATGGGGATATTTCCGTCTGCCACTTGCTGCCTCGCTCGAGATGGAACAGGAACGCCAAAAGCGGGAGAATGACGCCAACGGATCGTCGGGTCAATCGAAGAAGCCGCGCCTCCTGGCTGGCAAGGCCGCTCAGGGCCGCGGCAGCTCGCGGTGGCGCACCCGGGCGCGCCGCCAGCGCAGCTCCGTCGACGCCAGACGCTCCGCGGCGAGCGCCGGCCGCGAGGCCAGCCGGCTCGGCGCGCTCTCCGGCGCGGTCGTGAACAGGGCCGTGACGGTCTCGGCCGACGCGTAGTGCGACCCCAGCGTGTAGGGCGTGACCGTGCCGTCGATGCCGCCGCTCGCCGAGCTGTTCGACACCGCGTCGATGGTCGCGAAGAACGAGCCGCCCGCCGGCACCAGATCGGCCGGGAACGTCACCGAAGTATCCTTGGTGTTGAAACTCGCCGCCTCGCCGATGTTGAAGAGGTAGTGGCCGCTGCCGTCCTTCACGTAGGTGCCGTCGTCGTTCTGCTGCGGCGTCACCTGGTAGAGGAGCACCAGATAGTAACCGGGCGCGCCGGTCGCGGGCGCGCTCCAGCTCAGCCGCGAGCCGCGGCTCACGCTGCTCTGCGCGGTGAACGCCGAGCTGCCGTTCAGCTGAGGCGCGGTGGGGGCCGAGAGCGTGAGCGCGAGCGCGGCGTTGCTGAACGTGCCGCTGTCGAGCGGGACCGTCGCTGCGCTGTACGCGGTGAACGTCGCGGTGCCGCTCGCGTTGACCGGCGTCAAGCCGCTGCTGTCGACGAAGCTGACCGTGAACGGCACCTGGTAGCTCGACTGTACGAGCACGAACGGGTCCCAGCTGCTGGCGACGGGGCTGCTCCAGCTCATCGAGCCCAGGTCCGCGTCGCCGGTGCCGCCGTCTTGCGGGATATCGACGATGAGCGCGTCGGCCGAGGCGAGATCGTTGTACCAGCCGTGCGCGAGGTAGCCCTTCTCCTCCTCGACAAAGACCCGCTGCGCGAAGGCGGCCGCGGCGGGGTTGAGCGCCGCGTGCGCGGGGTCGAGATAGGCGCCGCGCGGAAAGTCGAAGTCGCTGATCGCGCTCGGCGTGATCGCGGTGAGCGCGCCAGCGACTGGGGTGCTCGCGCCGTCGGCCATCGAGAGCGCGATCTGCCCGAGCACCTTCACCGGCGCGAGGTACGGCGCGCCCGCGCCGCTGCTCTGCGCGTGCAATTGAAACAAGGAATACGCGTCGCCCGCGTCGGCATCGACCAGGTGCGGATCGGTGTCGCGACCGACCGCCTCGACCCCCGCGAACGTCGTCGCGCCCGCGCCAGGCGCGGCCGGGATGTCGCTCGCCAGGTTCGCCGCGAAGTTGCGGGCGCCCAGGCTGATCGATTCGAGCGCGTCGGGCAGGCCCGCGTCGGCCGCGTTCCACGCCGTGAGGCCGGTCAGGTTGTAGGCGAGCTGCGTGCCCGGCGATGCGGTGGCGACCATCGCGCGGCCCATCTGCGCCTGGCTGAAATCGAGCGAGCGCGCCGAGCCGATCGAGAAGTCGGCGAAGCCCTCGACGGTGATCGCGTAGGTGCCCTGCGGAACGCCGGGGACCAGCGCGACCGCCGAGCCTGGCGCCGCGAAGCTCGAGTAGACGAGCGGGCTGCCCGCGTCGTCGAACAGCGGCCCGCCGTCGACATTGCGCACTTGGAACGTGAGGAACGGGATCAGGTTCTCCGCCTGCTCGCCGGTGTCGCTGACGAAGACCTCCTGCGCCACGACGCTCAGGCCGAGCGCCTGCGTCGACGCGGTGTTCGAGCCGATGCTCGGCAGGTATCCGCCGCTGCCTCGGGAGACGACGAGGTACGCGCAGGTCGACCCGGTCGAGATGGGCAGCGAACCGCCGTCATCGAAGTAGCCGGCGGCCGTCGAGCTGCCGAGCCGTTGCGGCGCGCCGCTCGCGGGCACGCGGTAGATGTCGTAGCTGGTCGCGTTCGGCACCGCGCCCCAGGTGAGCGCCACGCTGCTGTCCGAGCCGCCAGCGCGGAGCGTCGCGGGTGCCGCGAGCACCTGCACCGGGTTCGACGCCGCGCCGGCGCCAGCGTCGTTGCTGCCCGTCACCGCGTATGCGTAGGCGCTCCCCGCGGCCACGCTCGTGTCGCTGTAAGACGTCGCGCTTGCGGCCACCTGCGCGACGGGCTGGAACGCGCCCTGGTTGTCGGCGCGGAGGATCTCGAAGTTGAGCGCCTTCGCGTCGCCGGGTGTCCAGCTCAGGGTGACCGCAGAGAAGCTCGTCGTGCCGCTCAGCACCGGGGCCGCGGGCGATCCTGCGGCGGGACCCGCGTCGGATCCGCCATCGTGCGGACCCGCGTCGCTGCCGCCATCGCGCGGGCCCGCGTCGCCGCCGGTGTTGGGGAGGTCGGGTCTGCCGCACGCCACCAGCGCGGACAGCATGACGAGGGCCGAGAAGCAGCGGTGCAGAGCCATGGCGGGTCTCCGATTCAGCCCCAGATTCCACGACCGGGACCGACTGCGACGAACGACCTACAGCGCGAGCGGAAGCTAGCCCAGATCGCAATCGGCGCCGATCCGTAAAAAGAGTGAAGCCCCCGACCGCTCGCTTTCACGAGAGTCGGGGGCCTCGATTGGTCGGGGCGACTGGATTCGAACCAGCGACCACTTGCACCCCAAGCAAGTGCGCTACCAGGCTGCGCTACGCCCCGGCACGGACTCTCCCGTCTTGGGGTTTTCAGCGACGGGGCGTGGCTCGTACCACCGGGCCCGCACGCCGTCAACGGAAACGCGCGAGCAAACCGCGCCTTCGCGCAGCCGTTACGTCGTGCTGGCGTCGCCGAGATTGAGCGCGCTCTTGAGGACCTGCGAAGGACGGAACGTCAGCACGCGGCGCGCGCTGATCTCGATCTCCTGCCCAGTCTGCGGATTGCGGCCGACGCGCGACTTCTTTCCGCGCACGACGAAGTTTCCGAAACCGGAGAGCTTGATCTTCTCGCCTCGCTCGAGCGTCTGCTTGATCGTGTCGAACACCAGCTCGACGATCTCGGCGCTCTCCTTCTTGGAGAAGCCGACTTTGCTGCACACGCTCTCGACGACGTCCGCCTTGGTCATGCGGCAAATCTATGCGCCGATTTGCCGGGCTGTCAAAGGCGGAAGCATCCGTTGACAGGCGGGAATGTGGGCACTTCGCCGCGGAGTTCGCGCCCCCCAGCCGCCCGCGCGCGCGCGAAGATCAGCCGCGGATCTCGGCGCCGACCCGCTCGCGCAGCCGCGCGATCACCGCGTTGATCAGCTGGTCCGCCTCGGCGTCGGTGAGCGTGCGATCGGACGCGCGGAGTGTGAGGCTCCAGGCGATGCTCTTCTTGTCGGCCGGGACGGGAGCGCCGCGATAGACGTCGAACGGCTCGACCGCCTCGAGCAGGCCCTTGTCGTCTGCGCTGCGGATCTCCGCGCGCAGCGCAGACGCGGGCACGTCGGCGGCCACCACGAACGCGAGGTCGCGGGAGACCGAGGGGAAGCGCGGCACGCCCTTGCTCTGCGGCACGGTCTGCGCCGCCTCCACCAGAAGCGCCCAGTCGAGCTCGGCGACGAAGACGTTCGCGGGCAGATCGAACGCCTGGGCGACCAGCGGGTGCAGCTGGCCGAATGCGCCCGCCGGCCGCGCGGCGTGCGGGCCCGCAGCGATCGCCCCCAAGTGGAGCACGGCCGAGAAAGCCGGGTGCAGCGCGGCCGTCGAGATGTCGAGCGGCGTGATCGGCCGCTGCGCGCTCTGCGCGACAGGCTCGAACGAAACGGAGGGAATGCGCAGGGCCGCGCAGAGATCTTCGATGGCGCCCTTGAGCGCATAGAAGGCGCCGGCCGAATCGAGCTCGCCCGCCTTGGGCGCGGCCCAGAAGCGCGGCGCGCTGCGGCCGATGCACGCGAGGCCGAGCCGCCGCGGCTCGGCGAGCGGCCAGGCGAGCGGCCCCTCGGCGTGGCGCGGATCGGGCACGCCCAGGTAGACGCGGCCGATCTCGTAGAGGCGCAGGTCGGTCGCGCCGCGGGCGAGGTTGTGCTGCACATTGCGCAGCAGGCCCGGGAGCATCGAGGTGCGCATCGCGCCCTGCTCGACCGTCAGCGGGTTCTGCACGCGCACCGGGCGCGCGAGGGCGACACGGTGGCCCTCGAGCTTCTCGCCCGGCAGCGGGAGCGGATAGAGCGCGTCGAGGTCGCGCTCGGCGACGAAGCTGTAGTTGAGGGCCTCATCGAAACCGCGGGCGGCGAGCGAGGCCCGCGCAGCGGCGGTGGCGATCTCGGCGGGCGAGCGGCGCTGCGTGGTGCCCACGCCGGCGAGGTGCCGCTCGATGGGGATGGAGTCGAGCCCGCGCTGCCGCGCGATCTCCTCGGTGCAGTCGATCTCGCGGGTCAGGTCGCGCCGGTAGCCGGGCACTTCCCAGAGGCGCCGCTCGCTGGTGCCGCCTTCCGCGCCCTCGACGCGGCGCAGGCCGAGCGACTCCAGGCGCGACTCGACTTCGCTCGCGGGGATCTCGGTGCCGAGCGTGCGGCTGACCTGCGCCGGCCGGACCGAGACGCGCGCAGGCTGTCGGCGCGGCTCAGGCCACACATCTATGACGCCCATCATAATCGTGCCGCCCGCGAGCTCCGCGATCAGCTGCGCGCAGCGATCGAGCGCGCGGCGGGCCGTCGCCTCGTCGGCCCCCTTTTCGAAACGGGCGCTCGCCTCGGTCTTGAGCCCCTGGCGCTTCGCCGTGCGGCGCGTGCCCGGCCCGTCGAACACCGCGCTCTCGAGGAGGATGCGGGTGGTGCCCTCAGAGACTTCGCTGGTCTGGCCGCCCAGGATGCCGGCGAGCGCGACCGGCCCTTCGCCGTCGCAGATGAGCAAGTCGTCGGCGGTGAGCGTGCGCTCCTTGGCGTCAAGCGTGGTGATCGTCTCGCCCTCGCGCGCGAGCCGCACCGAGATGCGCGCGCCGCGGACCTGGTCGAGATCGAACGCGTGCAGCGGGTGGCCCAGCTCGAGCAGCGCCAGGTTGGTCGCGTCGACGACGTTGCTGATCGAGCGCACGCCGCCTGCGCGCAGCCGCTCTTGCAGGTGCAGCGGCGAGGGGCCGACGCGCACGCCTTCGATGACGCGCGCCAGATAGCGCGGGCAGCGCGCGGGCGCCTCGATCTCGACGCGCGCCTTCGCGTGCACCGGCAGCGCTCCGTCGCTCTGCTCGCGGGCGAGCGGCGAGTCGGTGGTCGGGAGAACCTTGCCCAGCGCGGCCGAGAGCTCGCGGGCGATGCCGAGGTGCGAGAGCGCGTCGGGCCGGTTCGGCGTGACGTTCAGCTCGAGGATGGTATCCGGCAGGCCGAGCAGCGACTCGACCGGCGTGCCCAGCTTCGTCTCGTGCGGCAGGTGCATCAGGCCCGCGTGATCGTCCCCCAGACCCAGCTCGCGCGCCGAGCAGAGCATGCCGAAGCTCTCGTTGCCGCGCAGCCTGGCCGCCTTGATCTTCATCCCGCCGGGCAGCTCCGCGCCGACGCGCGCGAGCGGCACCACGTCGCCGGCCGCGTAGTTCTGCGCGCCGCAGACAACCTTCCAGACCTGCGTGCCGTCGTCGACTTCGCAGAGCGAGAGGTGGTCTGAGCCAGCGATGGGCGCGCGGGTGACGACGCGCGCCGCGACCACGCCCGCGGGCGCGCCCTCGGCCTGGCGCTGCTGCGGCAGGCCGCGCTCCTCGCGCCCCTCGACCTCGAAACCGATGGCGGTGAGCTTCTGCGCGATCTCGTCGTTCGAGAGCGGCGCGACCGCGGGGACGGCGGCGCAAAGTTCACGGAGCCAGCGGAGCGAGATCTTCATGGCGAGACGCCTTTCGGCAGATCGTTGCGGTTCAAATCATTGCTACACAAACCATCTTCGCGGCGGCTTTAGAGCTGCTGCAGGAAGCGGACGTCGTTCTCGAAGAGCGCGCGCAGATCGTCGATGCCGTGGCGCAGGAGCGCGAGGCGATCGATGCCGAGGCCAAACGCGTAGCCGCTCACCTCTTCCGGGTCGTAGCCGGCCATCTTCAGCACGTCGGGGTTCACCATTCCCGCGCCGAGCACCTCGAGCCAGCCGGTGTTCTTGCAGAGGCGGCAGCCCTTCCCTTCACAGGCCGGGTGCGAGATGTCGACCTCGGCCGACGGCTCGGTGAACGGGAAGTAGCTCGGGCGCAGGCGGGTCTTGGTGCCGGCGCCGAAGAAGCCCTTCACGAACGCGTCGAGCGTGCCGCGCAGGTGCGCCATCGAGAGGCCCGCCTCGACGTGCAGGCACTCGACCTGGTGGAACATCGGCGTGTGCGTGACGTCCGAGTCGCAGCGGTAGACCTTGCCGGGCGCGATGATCCGCACCGGTGGCTTCTGCGCGAGCAGGGTACGCGCCTGCACGGGGCTGGTGTGCGTGCGCAAGAGCAGCGAGCTCTGCGCGCCGCGCGGCGGCGGCGAGCCGGGCGGCGGCGGCGGCGCGGTCGACATGTCGACGTAGAAGGTGTCCTGCATGTCGCGCGCAGGGTGGTCCGGCGGGATCGCGAGCATCTCGAAGTTGTAGAGATCCCACTCGAGCTCGGGCCCGTCGGCGACGGTGAAGCCGAGCCGCGCGAAGATCTCGATGATGTCGTCCATCGCCTGCGAGACCGGGTGCCGGTGCCCGCGCGAGCGAGGCAGGCCCGGAAGCGTCACGTCGACCGGCTCGCGGTGCAGTTCGGCCGCGAGCGCCTTCTGCTGGAGCAAGCGGAGCATCCCGTCTAGTCGTTCTTCGAGACGCTTGCGAGCCTCGTTTACTTGCTCACCGAACGCTTTGCGCTGATCGGCAGCCACGCTGCCAATGGCACGCAGCTCGTTCGAGAGGATGCCTTTCTTGCCGAGGTACTTGACGCGTAATTCATTTAGCTCAGCCAAGCTTTGGACGCTGCCGATGTCCCGATGCCAAGTCGTTTCCTTCTCGCTGAGTGTTGCTTCGGAATCGCTCACAGGAACACCTCGTAGCTGGACTGAATCTAAAAACAGAACGGGCCGCCTGGGTTGCCCCGGCGGCCCGCTCGTTGAAAGCCTTGCAGCGAGCGCTACGCCGCAGCCTTCTTCACGATGGCCGAGAAGGCCGCCGGGTCGAAGAGCGCGATGTCCGCGAGCACCTTGCGGTCGAGGCCGATGCCGGCCTTCTTGAGGCCCGCGATGAGCCGCGAGTACGAGATGCCGTTGAGCCGGGCGCCGGCGTTGATGCGGGCGATCCAGAGCGAGCGGAAGTCGCGGCGGCGGATGCGGCGGCCCTTCGCCGACTGCATCATGGCCCGTTCGACGGCCTCGTTCGCACGCTTGTAGCAACCATTGCGGCGGCCGCGGAAGCCCTTGGCGAGCTTGAGGACGCGGTTGCGACGCTGACGAGCTTTAAATCCACGCTTGACGCGCATTGTGCTTCTCCTGGTGGTCCATCACTGGCGGGAGAGCCAGAGGCCCGCCGCGGGCTTTCTCTTCTGCGGCGCGTATGGATGGTTGGACTACAAACTACTTCGGCAGCCCGTACGGCAGCGCCTTCTTGAGGTGCTTCTCGTCAACCCGCTTGAGCACGGCGCTTCCACGCAGGCTGCGCTTGCGCTTGCGCGTCTTGCTCAAGGTGAGGTTGTGGCGCCGGTTGATGCTCTGCGCCTTGATCTTGCCCGTACCCGTGCTGCGGAACCGCTTCACGGCAGAGCGCTTGGTCTTCAGCTTCGGCATGGCGTACTGGTCCCTTCAATCGAAACAGAGCGCGGCGCTATACACGAACCACGCCGCAGGTGCAAGAGAGTGCTTGGTTGACTAGCTCTTCGATTCGGCAGATGCCGCCGCGACCGGCGCGGCCGGGGGCGGAACCGTGGCGGCCGCGTCCGACGCAGCCGCCGGCGCTGCCGCCGCGGGAGCCTCGGCCGTCGCGCCCGCGGGAGCCGGCTTGGCGTCGCCCGGGCCCTTCGCCTGCGCTGCCGCCTTCTGCTCGGCCGCCTGCTCGCGCTGCTTGATGGCCTGCAGCACCCGCGGGTTCGCCGAGAGAATCATGAACAGGAAGCGCCCTTCCAGTCGCGCCGTCTGCTCGACCACCGAGATGTCTTTCAGGTCGGTCTCGACGCGGCGGAGGATGTTCTGGCCGATCTCGCGGTGCGTGATCTCGCGGCCGCGGAACATGACCGTGATGCGCGCCTTGTTCCCTTCCATGAGGAACTCGCGCACCTGGCGGACCTTGAAGGCGTAGTCGTGCTCCTCCGTCTTCGGGCGGAACTTGATCTCCTTCAGCTTCACCACCGTCTGCTTCTTCTTCTGCTCGTTGGCGCGCTTCTTCTCCTGATACTTGTGCTTGCCGTAGTCCATGATCTTGCAGACCGGCGGCTTCGCCATCGGAGAGACTTCAACGAGATCGAGGCCGAACTCGGCGGCCTTGGCGAGCGCGGCTTCCAGCTGGAGGACGCCCAGCTGCTCGCCCTCGGGGCCGATGACGCGGAGCTCGCGGGCGCGGATGCGGCGGTTTGTACGTGCGTCGCGGATGGCAGACTCCCAAATAAAAGATGAAGCGTAGAGAAGAAGTGAAGCGAAGTTGGAGCGGACGCGCACTTACCACGGAGCGCGAGGCGGCGCATCGTAGTCAGCGAAGGCCGACTGTCAAGCTGCAGTTGCCACCCGCAGCCGGCCGGTTGCGTCTCTGATGAAAAGATGACGCCTAGAAGGGAACCTCGGCCTCTGCGCCGATCTGCGCGAGGAAAGCGTCGAGCGTGAGCAGGCCCAGGTCGGCCTCCTTCCCGGTGCCGTGCTTGCGCGGCGAGACACCGCGCGACTCGACCTCCTTGTCGCCGATGACCAGCGCGTAGGGGATCTTCGCCAGCTGCGCGTCGCGGATCATCGCGCCCAGCTTGCCCTGCGAGACATCGACCTCGACGCGGATGCCCTTCTTTTGCATCGCCGCCTGCACCTCGCGCGCCCAGGCGTGGTGCCGCTCGGCGACCGGCAGGATGCGCGCCTGCTCAGGCGCGAGCCACACCGGGAAGTTGCCGGCGAAGTGCTCGATGAGGATGCCGATGAACCGCTCGAACGAGCCGTAGATGGCGCGGTGGATCACCACGGGCCGGTGCTCGGCGTTGTCGCTGCCGATGTAGCCCAACTCGAACCGCTCGGGCGCGACATAGTCGAGCTGGATGGTGCCCAGCTGCCATTTGCGGCCGATCGAATCGGCGACATCGAAGTCGATCTTCGGCCCGTAGAACGCGCCGTCGCCCGGCTTCAACTCATACGCGAGGCCGGTCTCGACCAGCGCCGCCTTGAGCGCGCCCTCCGCGCGATCCCAGAGCGAGTCGTCGCCGATCTTCTTCTCGGGCCGCGTCGCGAACTTGGCGGTGAAGGTCAGCCCGAACGCGGCGTAGACCTTCGCGATCATCGCTGCCAGCTTCTTCACCTCCTCGGTGATCTGCGACTCCATCAGATAGATGTGCGCGTCGTCCTGCTGGAACTGCCGCACGCGCGTAAGCCCCGAGAGCACGCCGGTCGCTTCGTTGCGGTGCAGCACATCCTGCGTGTGCAGGCGCAGCGGCAGCTCGCGGTAGCTCTTCTTCTTCATCTGGAAGAAGAGGTGGTGCGATGGGCAGTTCATCGGCTTGAGCGAGAAGCTCGCGCGCTCCTCGGCCGGCAGCGTCTCGTCCGCCTCCGGGTCGAGCACGAGGAACATGTTCTCGCGGTACTTGCCCCAGTGGCCGCTCTTCTCCCAGAGCATCTTGTTGTAGAGCAGCGGCGTCTTGATCTCGACGTAGCCGTTGGTCAGGCAGAGCTTGCGCATCGCCTGCTGCAGCGTCGTGTAGATGAGCGTGCCGTTCGCGGTCCAGAAGACCGCGCCGGGAGCTGCCGGGTGGAACGCGAAGAGGTCGAGCTCCTTGCCCAGCTTGCGGTGGTCGCGCTTGCGCGCCTCCTCCTGCTGGTTCATCCAGGCGTCGAGATCCTTTTGGTTGAAGAACGCGGTGCCGTAGATGCGCTGCAGCTGCGCGTTGCGGTGATCGCCGCGCCAGTACGCGCCCGCCACCGAGAGCAGCTTGATCACGCCGACCTTGCCCGTCGAGGGGCCGTGCGGCCCCAGGCAGAAGTCGACCCAGTCGCCGTGCGAGTAGAGCGTGAGGGTCTTGGCGCCCTTGGAGAAGATGTCCTCGATGATCTCGAGCTTGAACTTCTCGCCCATCTTGCCGAACAGCTCGAGCGCCTCCTCGCGCGTGACCTCCTTGCGCACGAACGGATGGTCCTTGCGGATCTCCTCGTTCGCGGCCTTCTCGATCGCCTCGAGATCCTCCGGCGTGAACGGCTTCTCGCGATAGAAGTCGTAATAGAAGCCCTCGTCGGTGGTCGGACCGATCGTCACCTGTGTGCCGGGGAAGAGCCGCTGCACCACGCTCGCGACAATGTGCGCGGCATCGTGCCGGACCAGGTCGAGCCCCTCTGGATTTTTCGAGGTGAAGATGGCGAGCTTGCCCGACTGTGTGAGCTGGCGGGAGAGATCGATCTCCGCGCCATCGAACCTGGCGAACAGCGCCGCCTTCGCGAGCCCGACGCCGATCTGCGTGCGCACGAAGTCGGCCACGGTCGTCCCCGCGGCCACGGTCTTCTGGGCTCCATCGGGCAGCGTGATCGTGACTTCGGCGGCGGCGGCGGCGGACTCGCTCATGGCTCTTGTCGTTCCTGATTGCGCTCCGGGAGTGGAGCGGGCGCGGGAAGATACAACAACTCGATCCGCCGTCTGCAGGGAGTTCATCAAAAGCGCGCATTCGTTCTTGACGAAGGTGCAGCTTCCCGCCTAGAAGCCCTCCGCCGCATCGCTTCTTTAGGGCGCGTAGCTCAGTGGTAGAGCACTGCCTTGACACGGCAGTGGTCGCAGGTTCGAACCCTGCCGCGCCCACCAATAAATCACCTTCAATTCAACAATCGCTCGGACCGCAAGATGGCTGCGGTTGCCGCCCTGCGTTTCGCCGCGCGAGTGTCTCCATACGAGCAGCCCTCGACAAAGGGGATCGTCGCCCTGCCGTACACCGCCTCCATCAACGATGCGAGCCAGGGGCCATGGGCATGGAGCGCTCCACGAGTGTTGATGCCACCGTTCACCTCGGCCCGGACGGTCGCGCCGCCGCAAGCTTGTATCCCATCCGCGTGAGAATGGTTGATTGCTCCGCAGCCGCCCGAGCGTGCGAGAGTCGAGCCGATGGAATCAGGCGACCCGCCCGCGGCGCCCTCGGGCGCCAACTTCTTCCTCGAGCGCGCGCCGCTCATCGCCCGCGCGCGCACGCTCGCGCCCGGCTGGGCGAGCGCGGCGCCGCATCCGCACGCGGTCCTCGATGGGCTCTTCGGCAGCCCCGTCGCCGCCGGCCTCGCCGCCGCGTTTCCCGGCCCGACCGCCGCGCGATGGAAGTATCGCGACTATCCGCAGCAGCGCCGATATGGCCATTTGCAAGAGTCGGGATTCGCCGATGTCGCGCCTGCGCTGCGCCACGCGCTCGCCGAGTTGAACGGGCAGGCGTTCCTCGATTTCCTCGAGGTGCTCACCGGCATTCGCGGGCTCATTGGAGACCCGCACTTCGTCGGCGGTGGATTGCACCTGACGCCGCCGGGCGGATTTCTCGGAGTGCACACCGATTTCAACGCCGATGCGCGGCGCGGGCTGCGCCGCGTCCTGAGCGCGATCGTCTATTTGAATCCGGATTGGGATGATTCGTGGGGCGGGCACCTCGAGCTGTGGCGCAGCGGCGATGCGGCCGCGGCCACGCGCATCGCGCCCCTCTGCGATCGGCTCGTCGTGATGGCGCAAGGCGAAGCAAACTTCCACGGCCAGCCCGCCCCGCTCGCCTGCCCGCCCGATCGATTTCGCGCTTCGCTCGCCACCTACTATTTCGTCGCAGACGCGGCCGCAGCGGCGCAGGCGCACGGCGTGGTCTGGATGCCGGCGCCTGCTCTCTGATTGAGGGCAACTCGCAGCTGTTCATGGACCGTGCTTTCACCGGCCGCAAACCGATGGGTGCGCCTTTTCTCGATCGCGAGCTGCAATTCCCCGCAGAGTGAAGCTAAGCTCGTGAGATGCATAAACATCACGTCGCGCTGCTCGCGGCTCTTGTGTCGGTCGGCTCTGCTTGCTCTCCCGATTACAGCGGGAAGATCCCCTGTTCGGACGACGCGCAGTGCCCCACCGCGTACCACTGCGCGCAGGGAAAGTGCGAAAGCGGCGCCTCGGTTCCGCCGACGCTCACCTCGTTCGATCCGGCCGGCGGCACCGGCGTCGGCATGCCCGTCGCGCTGCACGGAACGGGGTTGACCGGCGCGACCGCGGTCTCGTTCAACGGCACCGCGCAGCCCATCTTCACCGTCGCGTCGGACACCGAGATCACGACCACCGTTCCCGCGGGCGCGACGACCGGTCCGATCCAGGTGACCACCTCGGCGGGCAGCGCCTCCTCCGCCTCGTTCACCGTCTTGCCCACGCCAGCGCTCACCAGCATCGAGCCGCCCAGCGGCGGCGTCGGCGCCAACGTCACGATCAGCGGCTCGTTCCTTTCGGGCGCCACCGCCGTCTCCTTCAACGGCACGGCGCAGCCACAGTTCACCCTCGTCTCGGCCAGCAGCATCACCACCACCGTGCCGAGCGGCGCCACCAGCGGCCCCGTGCTGGTGACCACGCCGGGCGGCACCACCGCCGCCACCATCTCCTTCACGGTCATTCCCGCGCCGGCGATCACCAGCGTCAGCCCGGCGAGCGGCGCGGCCGTGGGCCACACGGTGACCATCGACGGCACGAACCTCGACGGCGCGAGCGAGGTCGATTTCGGCAGCACCGCGCAGTCGGTCTTCAGCGTCAACGCATCGGGCACGGAGATAGTCACCACCGTGCCCGTCGGCGCCACCACTGGCGCCATCGACGTGATCACGCCCGGCGGCGTCGCGTTCTCGGCCAATGACTTCGTCGTCTTCCAGGTGCCAACCATCAGCGGGTTCCTGCCGGTCGGCGGCGCGGGCGTCGGGCTCCCCGTCACCATCGACGGCGAGAACTTCGACGGCGCGACGGCGGTCACGTTCAACAACGTGCCCGCCGTATTCACCGTGCTCGCCTCGGGCGCGGAGATCCAGACCACGGTCCCCGCGGGCGCGAGCAGCGGACCGATCAGCGTCACCACACCGGGCGGCTCGGCGCTCTCGCCAGACAGCTTCACAGTCCTTCCGCCGCCGAACCTCACCGGCTTCACTCCCGCGAGAGGCGGCGCGGGAGCCTCGGTCACCATCAGCGGCTCCAACTTGCAGGGCGCCACCGCGGTGCAGTTCAACGGCGTCGCCGCGAACGTCCAGGCGACCACGGCCAATTCGATCCTCACCTCGGTTCCCAACGGCGCCAGCACCGGCGCGATCAGCGTCTCCACGCCGGGAGGCACCGCGACCTCGACAACGAGCTTCACCTTCATCCCCGCGCCCGTCATCACCGGCTTCACCCCGGCCAGCGGCGCAGGCATCGGGATGGCGGTCGTCATCCAGGGCGCGAACCTGGCCAACGGAACGGTCACCGTGACGTTCAATGGCACGCTGGCCTCGAACATCAACAGCATCTCGCAAACGTCGATCACGGCCATCGTTCCGCCCAGCGCCACCACCGGTCCGATCACGGTGTCCAACGACGGCGGCAGCGCAAGCTCGACGACGTTCGCCGTGGTGCCGCCGCCCACGCTCAGCAGCTTCTCGCCCGCAGGCGGCGCGGGCGTAGGCATGCCGGTCACGCTGAGCGGCACGGGCCTGAGCAACGCGCTCTCGGTCTCCTTCAACGGAACGGCGGCGACCATCCAGACCAACACGGACACGACCATCACCACCCTCGTGCCGGCGAACGCGCAGAATGGCCCGATCACCGTCACGACGAACGGCGGTCAAGCTTCGGTGCCGGGATTCCAAGTGCTCCCGACGCCCACGATCACCAGCGTCGCTCCGGCGGTCGGCGCCGGCATCGGGACCCAGATCACCATCGAGGGCACGAACCTGTTCGGCGCGGCGCAGGTGCAGTTCGCCAGCAGCAGCGGGAGCGGCGTCAGCGCGGCCATCCTCTCCAACACGGCGGCGCAGATCTTCGTCGATGTCCCGAACGGCGCGGTGACCGGGCCGATCACCGTCACCACCGCCGGCGGGTCGGCGCAGTCGGCGAGCTACACCATCTATGCGGCGCCGACCATCACCAGCCTGTCGCCGGCCGGCGGCACCGGCGTGGGCATGCCGGTGACGATCACGGGGACGAATCTCTCGAACGCGACCGTGACCTTCTCCGGCACCGGCGTCTTCGCGACGATCCAGAGCAACACGGCCACCTGGATCGTGGCCCTCGTGCCCAACAGCGCGTTCACCGGCTCCATCACGGTGACCACGCCCGGCGGCACGGCCACCTCGAGCAGCTACACGATCATTCCCGCGCCCACGATCCAAACCGTCTCGCCGGCGAGCGGCGCCGGCGTCGGCGTGGCGGTGACGATCAATGGCCAGAATCTCTCCAACGCCTCGGCGGTCAGCTTCAACGGCACGGCCGCGACCCTCACGTCGAACAGCGCCACCTCGATCAACACCACGGTGCCGGCCGGCGCGACCAGCGGGCAGATCTCGGTGACCACGCCCGGAGGCACCGCGCTCTCGCCCGTCTTCACCGTCATCCCGGCGCCCAGCATCAGCAGCATCTCGCCCGCGGGCGGCGCCGGAATCGGCCAGCCCATCACCATCACCGGCAGCAACCTGAGCAGCGCCACCGTCACGTTCAGCGGCGCGAGCGCGCCAGCGGCCATCAGCACCAACTCGGCCAGCGCGATCAGCGTCACCGTTCCGAGCGGCGCGGTCTCTGGCAGCGTCACGGTCACCACGCCGGGCGGCACCACCAGCCAGGCGTTCACGGTGGTGCCTGCGCCCAGCGTCACCGGCTTTTCTCCCTCGGGCGGCGCAGGCGTCGGGCTCAAGGTCACCATCACCGGCTCGAACCTCTCCAACGCGACGGTGCTGTTCAACGGGTCCGGAGCCGCGGCAACGCTCCTCGACAACACCGCGACGCAGATCGACGTGAACGTTCCCGCTACCGCCAGCACAGGGCCGATCACCATCAGCACGCCGGGCGGCAGCACGTCGACCGGCACGTTCACGGTGGTGCCCACGCCGGCCATCAGTGGCTTCTCGCCGGCCAGCGGCGCAGGGGTCGGCATGTCGGTGCAGATCAGCGGCTCCAACTTCAACAACGCGACCGTCACGTTCCCGGGCGCGAGCAGCGCTGCGAGCATCACCAGCCAGTCGGCGAGCCAGCTGGTCGTCACCATTCCGACCAACGCGTTCAGCGGGCAGGTCACCGTGAGCACGCCGGGCGGCAGCGCGTCGGCCTACTACACCATCATTCCCACGCCAGCGATCACCGGCTTCTCGCCGTCGAATGGGACCGGCGTCGGCATGCAGCTGACCATCGCCGGCAGCAACCTCGGAGACGCAACCGTGCAGTTCACCGGCGCGAGCGCCGTGGCCGCGATCATCTCGAACAACTCCACGTCCGTGGTGGTGACTGTGCCGGCCGGGGCGACCACCGGCGCGATCACCGTCTCCACCCCGGGAGGCAGCGCCTCGGCGAACTACACGATTCTCCCCGCGCCGACGATCAACGGCTTCTCTCCCTCGACCGGCCCGATCGGCAGCACGGTGACCCTCACCGGCACGAACCTCTCGAACGCGACCGTGACGTTCCCGGGCGCCAGCAGCGTGGCGACGCTGGGCAGCAACACCGCGACCGCGATCAACGCGACCGTGCCGAGCGGCGCGACCACTGGCCCCATCACCGTCTCGACCGCAGGCGGCAGCGCGAACACCAGCGCCAGCTTCACCGTGATTCCGCCGCCCGTCGTCGGCAGCATCCAGCCCGCGGCCGGCGCGCCCGTTGGATACACGGTGACGATCACCGGCACCAACCTCAACGGCGCGACTTCGGTGACGTTCAACGGCGTCGGCGCGTCGATCCTCTCCGACACGTCGTCGCAGCTCATCGCGACGGTGCCCAACGCGGCCACCAGCGGCGTCATCGAGATCACCACGCCCGGCGGGGTCGACGACTCGCGCAGCTTCACCGTGCTGCCCAACCTCTGCGCGAGCGGCGAGCCGGCCGATGTCTTCGACACGCAGATGCAAGGCTGCCCCGGCACGCAGCCCTACACGGGGCGCGCAGCCACCTGCGGAAGCAACGCGCATGTCTGCAACGCCGATGAGTGGATGATCAACCAGCAGGGCACGGCGCCGCAGCACATCTATTGGACCGACGATCAGCTGCGCCGCGGATGTGAGAATGGCTGCACGTCGAATGCCTGCCTCGCCACCCTCGGCGGCGGCACGCGTGTGGGCACCTATGTCGGCGACTGCGCGGGCAGCGAGATGCACGTCTGCGGAAGCGTCGACGGCGGCCTCTTTGATCCGGAAGGCAATCACTGCACCGTCATCGGCTGCGGGTACAACACGTTCGAAACCAATGCCTACTTCGGCGGCTGCCAGGGCGATGACCAGGGGGGCTCGCTCTGCTGCAGCAACGCGAAACCGCGGCTCTACGTCGATGCGGTCAATGGCCTCGATACCAACGCGGGCGTCGCCAGCGGAGTCCCGTTCAAGACGATCACCAAAGCGCTCAGCGTGGCGGCCAGCGGCCAGGTCGTGCTCGTCAATCCTGGCGTCTATGACGGCAATTCAGGCTATGGCAACGGCGAGACGTTCCCGATGAAGATCCCGCCGGGCGTCGTGCTCCGCGGCGACGAGCGGTACGCGGGCGACGGCGCCGTCAAGACGATGATCACCGGCGGTGAGATCATTCTGCAGGCCAACGCCACCTTGGCTGGATTCTTCGTCACGGGCTCTGCCTATATCCAGTTGCAGGCGGCCAATGCCGTCCTGCGCAACAACACGATCGCCGGGTCGAATGGCAACAGCACGACCGTCGCGGTCAGCAGCGCGACCAATGCGCTGCTGTCTTTCAATCGGATTGAGAACAACGTGTTTATCGGGCTCGATGTCGAGGATGACGCATCAACCGCGCGCGTCGAGAACAACAGCGTCACGGGCAATGGCTACGGACTGTCGCTGCAGGGAACGGGCGCCGATTTCGGCGGTGGCCCTTCGAACAGCTTCGGCCACAACATCCTCTCCTGCAACAGCGACGCGAACCTCACCTACCGCATCGCCAACGAGGAGATTTGGGCAGAGAACAACGAGTGGGACAACGCCTCTCCGAGCTTCAGCGATCAGTTTTCGCAACCGCTCGACATCTACGACTCCAGCAGCAACGCGACGGATGCCGTCAACAGCGGCGGAGCTTCGGCATCGGGCCTGACTTGCGCTCCCTCGGCCTGCTCGTCCTCGGCGACGGCAACGCAACAGTATGACTCTTATATGTCCGGCTGCGAGGGCGCCGTGGCCATTGCCAATGCCGCCAGCCTCTGCGCTTCGACCTGTCATGTCTGCAGCTCGCAAGAGTATTCCGCGCACTCCTCGAGCACGGTCCCCGCGGGCGACTATTGGACCTCCGATTCACTCAACATCTCGGGCGCCAGCAGCTGCACCGTGTTTCCTGGCTCCTCCGGCTGCGCCACCGGCAGCGGAGCTTTGGTCTGCAGCGGAACCGCGACCGACAGCAACGGGAACAAATGCAACGTCGCCAACTGCAGCTATGAAGGCGGCAGCGCGAATGCGCATATGGGCGGCTGCGCAGCGACGAACGCCAACGCGTCGCTGGGAATCACCGCGGGCGCACTCTGCTGCTGCGAATAACGTGAGGATCGGTCTATCGTCGCGCGGTGACCACGCGCGACGACAAGACCGATCCTCGATACAGACCGCCCGCACCCGAGAACACCGATCCTTCGCATCCGCCGCACTTCGGCCCGCGCACGCGCGCGATGCCCAAGCCGGAGCTGCGCTTCTATCCGCACAACCCGCGCACGCTCGAGGAGACCGGGCTGTCGGTGGCGCAGCTCGAGGCGAGCATCCTCAAGGCGCTCTTCTTCGCCACCGAGATGCGCGGCATCGACCTCGCCCGCCATCTGCGGCTGCCCACGCAGATCATCGAGCCCGCGCTCGAGCAGCTGCGCCGGCTCAAATATATCGATATCCGCGGCGGCAGCGGGCAGGGGTTCGGTCTGTCGACGATGATCTATGCATTGAGCGCGCTCGCGCAGGAGCCGCTCAAGCAGGTCTTCGATCACGATCGATATGACGGGCCCGCGCCAGTGCCTTATCGCGATTGGGTCGCCGCGGTGCGCGCGCAGAGCATCCGCGGCGTGCGCGTGACGCGCGAGATGCTCGCGCAGCGCCTCGACGGCCTGATCATCGCCGAAGATATCTTCGAAGGATTGGGCCCCGCGATGAACTCGGGCCGCGCCATCTTCTTCCACGGCCCGCCGGGCAATGGAAAGACCTCGATATGCCGCCGGATGGCGAGCTGCTTCTCCTGGGATATCTACATTCCGTATGCGGTCGAAATCGACGGCTTCGTGGTCAAGATCTTCGACGAGATGATCCACCGGCCCGTCGCCGCGCGCGACGGAGACCCCTCGACTGACGAGCGCTGGATCCGCTGCCGCCGGCCGCTGGTGGTGGTGGGCGGCGAATTGACCATGGACATGCTCGATATGGCCTATTCGCCGGAGACGAAGATCTATGAAGCGCCGCTGCAGATGAAGGCGTCCAACGGTGTGCTGCTCATCGACGATCTCGGCCGGCAGCGATTGACGCCGCGCGAGCTGCTCAATCGCTGGATCTTCCCGCTCGAGAATGACGTCGATTACCTGAAGCTCGCCACCGGCAAGCGGTTCGCGATCCCCTTCGACGCCTTTCTCGTCTTCTCCACCAACCTCGATCCGGCCGCGCTGGTCGACGAAGCCTTCCTGCGGCGCGTCCGATACAAGCTGAAGATCGATTCACCGAGCGACGAGATCTACAAAGAGATCTTCCGCGCGCAGTGCGAGCAGCGCGGCGTGCCCTATGCCGAGCCGGAGCTCGACGCGTTCATCCGCTCGCTGCGCGCGAGCGGGCGCGCGCTCGCGGCCTGCCAGCCGCGCGACTTGATCGATCAGGTGCTCGACCACGCTCTCTATCGCGGCGAGCGGCCGCAGCTGACCGCCGAGGCGCTCGAGCGCGCGTCGCACAGCTACTTCGCGCAGTTCAAATAGCGCTCAGTGCTTGCTGCGCTTGCGCGGCGGCGGCGCGGGAGGCGGGGCCTGCAGCGGAGAGAGCTCGCCCGGCTTCTCCGCGTGCGTATCGAGTTTGTTGTGCAGCCAGTCGAGCAGGCAGGCGCTGACCGGCCCTTCGATGCGCAGCTCGGATGCGCCGCTCGCGAGCACGCGCTCTTCGCTGCCTGGGCACGGGCCGGGCGCGAGCGGACCGGGCGGCGCGCGCTCGACGCGGACCATCGCGGCGCCGAGCAGCGCGAGCGAGGGCACTTCGCGGCGCGCGGTGCGCAGCGGAATGAATGTCGGTTCAGCCGCGCCAGGCGCGGCCGCGAGCGCCCCCGCGTCTGCGGCGGGGAAGATCGGAGGCAGCCGCACCGACAGCCGCTTGAGCCGCGAGAGCAGCCCGGCGTCGCGCACCGAGAGCGGCGGAACGATCTCGACCGCGACCAGCTCGGGCCAGCGCAGCAGCGAGTCGATCGCCGAGTCGGCGACGGTGTTGCCCTCGCCCAGCGCCAGCACCAGCTGCGCGCGATCGGCAAACGGCTCGAGCGCGCGCAGCTGGCCGCGGGCCGCCGCGTCGTGCGGCACCACGATCATCAACTGCGCAGCGGCCGCCAGGAGAGCGAGCATCGGCATCGTTACTTCGCGTCGCGCTCCTCGTTCCACTTCGCCCACGCGTCGGCCGGCTCGTCGGTGAACGGCGACGGCTCGCCCGGCACGCCCTTGGCCGAAACGGAGATCTGCATCTGCGCGCCAACCAGCTTTTCCCACTGATCGCGCGAGACCTCGGCGGGGCCGGCCACCTCGAGGCGAGCGCCCTTCTCGTCCGTGCGCTGCCCGACCGGCCTCGCCACCGCGACCGCGCCCGCGTAGACGCGAACGAGGACGCTCTTGTCCGCGTGCGCGTCGACGCGGAAGGTGGTCCCGCGCACGCCGGCCACCGCGTTCTCCGTCTCGACGGCGAAGCGCTGATCCGCGCTCACCGCCGAGGTGACCTTCGCCCAGATGTTCCCGAAGAAGAGCTTCACGCTCAGCTTGCGCGTCTGCGCGCCGCCGTCGAACTGCGCCTCGGTCAGCGCGATGCGCGCGTTCGGGCCCAAGCGAAGCAGGCTGTTGTCGTCGAGCTTGAGCTCGATGCGCGACTTCGCCTCGGTGGCGACCAGATCGCCCTCGAGCAGCTGGTCGCCCTGCTTGATCGGCGTCTCGACTGCCGCGCCCGACTCGGTGCGTCCTGCCTTGCCTTCGAGGAACGTCACCTGCGCGGCGTGCCCGTGCTTGTGCGCGAGCCGCACCGAGGGCGGGATGCCGCCAGCGGCGACCGCTCCCGCGACGGCAATCAGCACACCCGCGCCCAGCGCGGCCCAGCGGCGGTTCGTCGTCATGGCGAATCTCCTTGCGATGCGGCGCGCCCGGCGGCGCCGAACGCGATGTTCAGCGTCAGATTGTCCTGCGGCCCCACCGAGATCGAGCGGCTCTGCACCGCCCCGTGCGAGCGGAGCACCAGCACATGCACGCCCGGCGCGAGGAGCAACCGGTGCGGTCCTGCATACTCCTTGGCGTCACCGTGCGGTACTCCGTCGACAGTGAGCTCCGCGTCCGGCTCGTCGCAGCGCAGCGCCACCTTCGCGCGCCCCGGCGCCGCCGGCCCCGCGCAGGAAGCGAGCAGAGCCGCCACCAGCGCGGCCCGCAGCGTCACTCCTTCCCCAGCTCGACCACGATGGTGTTGGCGGTGACGCCCTTTACCTTGACCGAGAACTTGCCGACCTTCTTCGCCTCGATCTCCTGCGCGAGCTCCTCGGTCGAGCCGACCAGCGTCACGTCGTACTCGGCGGCGCCTTCGCTGTAGCCGCGCGACGCGACCGCCTTCACGCCGCGCATGAAGTTGGTCAGGCCCGCCTTGAACTCGCCCGCCTGCTTGAGCGACTGGACGTTCTTCACCGTCACGTGCACCTGGCTGCCGCCGGAGACTTCGCTGGACCAGTGCGCCGCAATCTTCTGGGTGATGTCCGCCGAGAAGAGCTTGGCTGCCTTCTTGATGGCGTCCTTGCCGCAGGTCAGGTCATCGATCTGCGCGGCCGGCTGCGTGATCTCGCTGGCGGCGAGGATCTCGCCGTTGTCGGTGTTGACCGCGCGCGCGCTCAGCGTCGCGCTGCACGAGTGGAACCCCGGCGGTGCCCAGTCGCTGTGGATCTCTCCGCGCGAGATGGCGATCACTTGCCCGATGATGATCACCTCCGCGTGCGTGAGCGAGCCGAGCTTGCGCGCCTGCGCCGCGTTCAAGCTGGTGGTGATGCCGCCGACCTGCGCCGCCTGGGTCTCCGCGATCTCGGGATCGATGAGCTGCGCGAAGCCGGCCTTGCGGAGCTCGTCGAGCACCGTGTTCTCGCCGATGCGCAGATCGGCCGCGACCACCGTGCTCTCGTGCGTCATCCAGCTCGCGTGCGGCGCGGCCATCCCGATGTTCTGCTCGGCGATGAGCAGCATCGTCCGCGGCATCCCCTTGCGCGCGAGCAGCAGGCCCATCGCCTCGAGGTCCTTGTCGAGCGCGCCCAGGCTCACCTCGGCGCGCACCGTCACCTGCACCACGTCGCCGTCCATTCCTTCCTTCACCACGCTGTACTTGCGCACGTAGCCCGCCGAGCGGGTCAGCACCTGATCCATCTTGGTCTGGAACTCCTGCACCTCGGTGGTGCTGGTGACCTGCGTGCCGACCGCCTGCTGCACCGCCTGGCGGAGCGCGTCCTGCAGCGCCTTCTCGCGCGCGGCCGGCTTGTCGCCAGCGAGCACCGCGGCTTGCCCTTGCGCCTCTTCGATCTGAACCTCGGGCGCGGCCGGCGCGTCGGCGCGTGCAGCGGGGGCGAGCGACATCGTGGCGAGGGCGAGCGCGGCGGTCGCGGCGAGCAGAGAGAGATTCGTGCGCATGGCGGTCGTTCTCCGGTGGCGATGCAAAGAGATTCGAAGCGGGGCTAGCGCGCGGGCGCGGCGGCGTGGAGCTTCGCGCGCAGCTCGGCGGGCAGCTGGGCGAGCGGCAGCTCGACATCGAGGGCGACGCCGCCGTCCGAGTAATAGTGTACTTTTGACACGAAGTACCCGCGCAGCGCGCCATCGACCTTCGCGCCAAGAGCTGCGTCGCGCACGGCGTCGGCGCCACCGATCGACTGCAGCGCCGCGAGCAGCGCACGCACCGCGTCGATGCGCGCCGCCCGCTCGGCGCCCAGGCGCGCCGCCGCGATCGACGCGGCCGAGGGATCGGGCCGGCCCTCGCCGCGCGCCTGCAGCACATCGCCTGCGCCCGAGAGCGCGCTCGGCTGCGCCGCCTGCGCGGGCGTCGCGCCCGCCTCTTGCGTGGGCGCCGGAAGCGCGGCCGGGCCTGGCGCGGACGACGCGGGCGCGCCGTGATCTTGCGCGAGCTGCTTGACCAGCTCGGGCGGCAGCTTGTCGAGATCGACCTCCACTTCGAGCCCGACGCCGCCGTCGGCGTAGTAGTGCGGCGAGACCACGCGGAAGGCGCGCAGCGTGCCCTCGACCCTCGCGCGCAGCGCGCTGTCGCTCTGCAAGAGCGTGCCCAGCTTGTCGCCGCTGGAGAGCTGCACACCCTGCAGCGTCTCGAGCAAGTTGCGGAGCGCATCGGCCTTCGCGGCCCGCTCGGCGCCCAGGCGCGCCGCCGAGATCGACGGCGCGTTCAGGTCCGGCGCGCCCTGCCCGTGCGCCTGGATCGTGCGGTGCTGCCAGTCGATCGTGCCGGTCGATTCCGCGCGCGCGCGCGAAGGGGCGAGCGAGATCCAGGCGGCCAGTGCGAGCAGGCTGAGACGGCGAAGCATCGGCACTCCTTGCGGCGAGTCGCGGCAGACCGCCCCTCGCGGACGCTGCTGCATATCAAGACGGCACCTCATCTACACCATCGCGCAGCGGCGCACTGTGCGCTCGCTCACTCCAACAGGCGCGGTGGTGAAGGCCCGCTGGAAGCGGCTTCACTGCTTTCGGCGGGGGGCTCTAGAACGCCCAGCCGATGCCGAAGAGGAAGAGCGGCTCGAGGTTGCCCTGCCGCAGCAGCCCGTCCGCCTCCAGCTTGAACGTCAGACCCGCCCACGGCCGCAGCCAGACGCCGCCGCCAAACTCGCCGAGCGGCTCCAGTCCGCTCGAGGAGAGCTGCGAGGGGTCCGAATTGATGTCTTGCAGGAAGAGCTGCGTCTGCTCGAGCGCGAGCCCGCCACCGCCGCCGGCGAAGAGTGCGACCGGGCCGAAGTCGACCACGCCGAACAGCCGCGCGTCGAACATCAGGTGCGAGGTGGTCGCGCTGGCGTAGGCGTTGCCGTCGGTGCCGCTCGAGCGCATCCCGCGCACGTCGAGCTGCAGCCAGCGAAAGAGGCCCACGCCGAAGTCGAGTCCGTACGCGAGCTGCCAGTCGCGGCTCTGCCCGTCGGAGGCCGACCGGGCCCAGACGCCGCCGAGCAGCTCGAGCGTGAAGCGGCGGAAGGCGGGCCGCTCGCCGGACTCGTCGCTGGCTGCGGTCGCGCTCGCGCCGCGCTGCTCTTCGTCGATCGACAGCACCCGCGATGGCCCGGGGCCTGGCGCAGCGGCCGGCGGCAGATAGGGCGCGGACTGCACGGGGACCGGGCGGGCCTGCGGCTGTCTCGGCCCATAGACGGGCGGCGCGCTGGCCGGCGCGGCCGGCTCGGGCTGCGAGCGAGGGACGAGCATGTCGTCGGGCGGCTCTATCGCTTCGCGGTCCGGCTGCGCTGCGGGCGGATAGACGCGCGCGGGCGCGGCCGGCGCGCGCTGCGGCGGCGGCACCGCCTCGGGCTCGAGGTGCGGCAGCGGCGGCAGCGGCGCGTAGCGATGGCGCGTCGTGCGCTTGTCGGGGGCCTCCGCGGGCTCCGCCGGTCGATCGGCCGCGTCGCCGGGCGATTCATTGTCCGGCTCGCGCGGCGGCGCCTCGACGGGCGCGCTGTTCTCGCGGTGGCGCGTCGTGCGCTTCTTCGCTCTCTGCGCGGGCGCGGGCTCGCCGCTCTCGTCCTCGCGCGGCGGCGCCTTCTTGCGCTTCTTCGCCGTCCGCTCCGCGCGATCGTGCGCGTCGGGCGCATCGCTCTTCGACGGCGCGTCCGGCATCCAGAACGGCGTCGGCTCGTCCTGCCCGAGCAAGCGCGGAGCCGCGAGCAGAGCGGCCAGCAGCGCGCCCGCCAGCGCTGCGCGCCTCACTGGCAGCTCGTCGACGGCGCGACCACGCCGATCGTGTCGCAGGTCGGCAGATCGGTGATGCCGAGCGCCTGGAAGCGGTCGAGAAATTCGCCGCAGAGGATGCCCTGCTGATCGCTCGTCGAGGCCGCGACGATCGCGTCGAGCGTCTGGGTCAGGTCGAGCTTGTCGCCGTTCGCCTGGATCGCCGACAAGATGCCCGGCAGCGCCGCGATCACGCCCGAGGCTACCGAGACCGGCTCGCCGCTGCTCGCCGCGTCCCAGAGGGAAAACGCGAGCACGGTGCCGAGCGGATACGGCGCGTAGGGGACCTGATCGTCGGGCACGTCGAGCGCCTGCAGCATCGCGCTCGAGCCGCAGCGCAGCTGGTCGAGCGCGCGCGCGCCGGCGGTCTGCTGCAGCGAGTGATCGAACCAGCGCGGGTCCTGCGTGACCAGCGCGCCGAGGAAGTCGGCGATGCCCAGCCGCACCGAGAGCGCTGCGTGCACGGCGGTGAGCGCGTCGGGATCGGTCGCCTCGAGCGAGAGCGCCGGGTCGACCGGCTCGCCCTCCCAGACGATCTGCTGCCAGGCCTGCAGCCCGATCGCGTGCGCGACCGCGCCCAGGTTCATCTGCGGCGGCAGCTGTTGCTGCGCGGAGACGGCTGGCAGGAAGAACGCGTTGAGCGGCTCGAGGAACAGCTCGCCGTCCGCGAGCGGCGAGAGGCCCTGCTCGTTGAGCAGATCCACGTGCGCGTAGATCGGCACCGCGTTCATGTTGGTGAAGCCCCAGCCCGCGATCTCGGCGCGCGCCTTCTCCAGCGCCGCGTAGAACGAGAGCAGCTCGAGCGCGTCGTAGTCCTCGGGGTAGATGAGGCCGTTGGCGGTGTTGTACTCGAGCGTCACCGGCCCGGGCGCGCTGATGAACGCCTTGGTGCGCAGCGACGACACGCTCGCGCCGAAGGCGTCGACGTCCTGCGTGTAGAGCCGCGCGGTCCCGCCCGCGGTGATGTCACCCGAGCTGCCTTGCATCGAGCGCAGGCTGGTGATGGTGGTGATCGGCACCTGCGCCAGCTTGTACTGCTGGCTCGATGCGTCCCACGCGACCACCACCGCGGAGAAAGGCGAGGCGGTGTCCTGTGCGCAGCCGCCGCACAGGGCGGCCGCGGCCAGCGCAAGCGCAGCGAGGTGGAGTGCGCGCGCCGCGCGAAGAGCCACGGCAGTCATGGCGCCTGCCCCTGCGTGCGCCGCACCAGCGCGCTCACGGTCTGCCCCAGCCGCTGCGCGAGGATCAACATCTCGCCGATGTCGGTCGGCGCCTGCTGCCGGTGCCCGTTGTCGAGATAGAGCAGGTGCGAGACGCGATCGTCGAAGACGATCGGCAGCACCAGCGCCGAGAGCGGCACGCGCTTGCCGCACTGCTCGAGGAAGCGGATGTTCGCGGGCGTCTTGCGCAGCGGCCCGAGGAAGTGGCTGCGCATCTGCACCACGAACGAGAAGACGCTCTCGCCCGAGAGCGGCACCGCGACCCGTCGCGCGGCCCCTTCGCCGAGACCGTCGCCCAGGCCGTCCCAGCCGACCGCGATGCCGCCCTGCACCGAGAGCAGCAGCGCGCGCGCCGCCGTCGAGCGGGCGCAGCGCAGCACGGTGTGCGCGATGGCGTTGCGATCGCTCGTGGTCGTAAGCAGCGCCGACGCCTGCGCGAACGAGAGCGGCGTGTCGTCGAGCGCAGGTGCAGGTGGATGCGGCGCGTCCCAGGCCGCCAGCGGGTGCGGCCGCTGCATCGCCTCCAGATCGAGCCCGGGCAAGGAGGTCGGCAGCGGCGCCATCTCCAGCGGGGTCAACTCTCGCGAAGTCGGCTTCAGCGAGGTGAGCTCGAGCGGAGTCAGCCCCAGCGGCGTCGCCTCGCCGGTCAGCTCGCCGAGCGGCTCGATCTCCTCAAGCGAGATCGCGTTCATCTCGCCGGTGTCTTCGGCGAGCACCACCGTCTCTCGCGGGCGGACGGGTGCGCGCGGGACCATCTTCGCGGGCGGAAACGCGCTCGCCGCGAACGGGTTGGGGAACACATCCGCCGGCGGCGCCGAGGACGCAGGCGCGCGCGCGGGAGGGACCGGCTGCGCTCGAGCTGCGGGGCGAGCCGGCGCCACCGGCGCGTGCGCACGCACAGAGGGAAGGCCTGGCGCAGGCACCGCCACACCGCTCGGCTCCGCGGCGGGCGCGTTCTCGCGGCCCGCGATCACTTGGTTGTAGATGTCGAAGAATGCCGCTTCGTCGATGAGCTCCGGCGCCGCCTGCGCGGGCGCGCTCGGATGCTGCAGGGCCCGCTGCCGCCGCCGCTCCGCGAGCCCCTCGGGCACCACGCCAAAGTCGAGCGCGCGCATCTGCCGGTGCGAGCCGAACTCTCGCCGCAGCAGCTGCGCGACGCGAAACTCGGGCGCGACCACCGGCGTGCAGGCGCGGCCCAGCTTGTACGAGAGCGCGTCGAGCACCTGCACGCTCGGCGCCGTGCAGAGCACCTTGAGGCGCCGCTTCTCCATCCGCCACGGCACGATCTCTTCGCGGTCGGCGACGTGCCGGGGAACCAGCCCGACCAGCTCGGGCTCGACCTGCAGCTCGCCGAACGCAACCTCGCAGCTGTGCAGTTTTCCCAGCGCGTGGGCCAGCTGCTCCTCCGCGATGAGGCGCAGCTCGAGCAGGTTGGTGCCGAGCCTTCCTCCGTAGAGGACCTGCCAGTCGAGCGCCTCCTGCAGCCCATCGGCGTCGAGCGCGCCTTCGGCAATGAGCAGTTCGCCCAGCATCAAGAGGGCAAACTATCACTCATTCCCGCTTGGCGCGGGGCCCTTGTGCGGCAATAACCAGGTCATGCGCTCCGCTCGATCCGCCGCTCTGCTCGTCTGGATCTGCGCGGCTTGCGCCGGGGTGAAGCTCTCGCCGGCGCAGGAGTCTCTGCGCGCCTCGGGCGACTGCGAGAAGCTGCTGCTCGCCGCCGACGCCGCGCGCGCGCAGGGAGACAAGAAGCTCGGCGCCGCCCTGCTCGAGGGCTGCTCGCAGGAGTCGTTCAACAAGCTGCTCGAGGTCGCCCGGCCGGCGCTGGCGCTCCTCTGGTGTGGCCGGGCGCAGGCGGTGCTCGGCCGCGAGGGCAAACCCGGCTGCGACTTCAAGCAGGTCGGGCTGCTCAAGGAGTCGCTGCGCCCCAAGCTCTCGCTGGGACCGCCCGATCCGTCGAACACGCCCGACCCGACGCTGGTGGCGACGCTCGAGGCGATCGGCCCGGAGCTCAACCTGATCTTCGCCGCCGACCCGGACGTGATCGTGGGAAAGATCCAGATCACGCTCGAGGAGCAGACGACGCAGGGCTTCACCACCGTGACCGACCCCTCGGGCCACCGCCGCCAGGTCCCCTCGACCAACCACCGCAAGGTCGCGCGCTGCCAGGCGCAGGTCGAGCTGCTCTCCAAGACGCGCACCCTGCGCGCCAGCGAAGAGACGCGCAGCACCAGCTGGGACGCGGAGCCGCGCTGGAAGATCCCGGCGCATCACGAGACGCCGCCACTCTCCGACGACGAGCTAAAGAAGAAGGCGACCGAGTCTTGGCTGCGCGCGGTCGCGAAGGCGCTCTGGCTCTCGCCGCCGGAGACGGTCGACACCGACGACGACCGCGGCTGCGTCGCCTACGGCATCGCGCTCAACGCGCAGAGCGGGAACCCCGACGCCGCCGCGGAGCGCCGCGGGGACACTGCGAAGATCGACAAGTGCGAGACGATCCTGGGCGAGCCCAAGGGCGGCGGGATCCCGGTTCCGTAGCGGATCGGCGCGCGGCGCGTGCCGCTCTACCGATGCGCCTGCGAGAGCGCCCAGACGACAAACAGGCCGGCCACGAGAGCGAGCGCAAGCGGGCCCAACACACCGAAGATCACGCCATAGACGCGCCGACGCGAGCGGGTCCACCAGCGAGCGGCCAGTGCCGCCGTCCCGAGCGCCGCGAGCCCGAACTCGATCGCGAGCGGCGCACTTGAGTTGTCCCAGTTCGCCGGCATCCACGCGCGCGAGACGCTCGCGAACCAGGCCTCGGCGACATAGGCCGCGAGGAGAAACAGCAGTGGCCAAGGAAGTCCCTTGAGGATCTCCCGGCGCTTCGACGGTGTCGGCTGCGGCTCGTCCACGGCGGCTCCTCCAGCGGGGTGCGCCCGCGCGCGAAGCGACGAAGGCGGCGCCCCTCTCGAGGTGCCGCCTTCGTGTGCTGCAAAGAACGCCCGGCTTACGCCGGACGCGCGGACTACTTCTCCGCTTCGGCCTTCGGCGCCGCCTTGGCCTTGGGGGCCTTCGCCGCCTTGGGCGCCTTCTCGGCCTTCGGCGCGGCGTCAGCCTTCGCGGCGGCCTCGGCCTTGGGGGCCTTCGCTGCCTTCGCGCTGTCGTCCGCCGGCTCAGCCGCGGCCTTCTCGCTCTTCTCCACCAGCTCGAGGATCGACATCGGCGCGTTGTCGCCGACCCGGTTCGAGGTGTGGATCATCCGGGTGTAGCCGCCCGGGCGGGTCTTGAAGCGCGGCCCGATGGTCTCGAACAGCTTCGCGAGCGCGGCCTGGTCGCGCACCGTCTTGTGGACGTGGCGGCGAGCGGCGAGCGTTCCCACGCGCGCCTGCGTGATGATCTTCTCGACGACCCGGCGGGCTTCCTTCGCCTTCGGCGTCGTGGTGGTGATGCTCTCCTCGAGGATCACCGCGCGGATCAGGTTGCGCAGAAGCGCCTTGCGGTGGCTCGTGTTCCGGCTGAGCTTGCGGCCGGTGTTCATGTGACGCGACATGGTCTCTCCTCAACAGCGCGTGCGAAAATGGTTTTGCGAAACAGCTACTGCTTGGCAACCGGCGCGGCGGCGACAGGCGCCTTGGGCGGCCAGTTCTCGAGCTTCATCCCGAGCGAGAGACCCATCTCCGCCAGGATTTCCTTGATCTCCTTCAGCGACTTGCGGCCGAAGTTCTTCGTCTTGAGCATGTCGGCTTCGCTCTTCTGCACGAGATCGCCGATCGACTTGATGTTGGCGTTCTGCAGGCAGTTGGCCGAGCGCACCGAGAGCTCCAGCTCGTCGACCGAGCGGAAGAGGTTCTCGTTGAGCTTCTCTTCGCTCTTCACCGCGATCTCAACCGGCGCGGGCTCGTGGGCCTCGTCGAAGTTGATGAAGATGCCGAGCTGCTCCTTGATGATCTTGGCGGCGTAGGCGACCGCGTCCTGCGGGCCGATCGAACCGTTGGTCCAGATCTCGAGCGAGAGGCGGTCGTAGTCCGTGACCTGGCCGACGCGCGCGTTGGTGACCTGGTAGTTGACCTTGCGGATCGGGCTGAACACCGAGTCGACCGGGATGACGCCGATGGAGGCGCCCGGAACCTTGTTCCGCTCGGCCGGGACGTAGCCGCGGCCGCGGCGGCAGGTCATCTCCATGCGCACGCGCCCGCCCTCGGAGAGCGTGAACAGGTGGTGGCCCGGGTTCAAGACTTCGATGTCCTGGTCGACGATGATGTCGCCGACCGTGACTTCCTTCGGTCCCTCGACCTCGATGCGGATCGTCTTCTCCTCGAGGGTGTGCATGCGCAGCAGGCACTCCTTGAGGTTCAGGATGATGTCGGTGACGTCTTCAGCGACGTTCGGAATGGTGGTGAACTCATGCTCCACGCCCTCGATCTTCATCGAGGTGATCGCCGCGCCCTGGAGGCTCGAGAGCAGCACGCGGCGGAGCGCGTTGCCCAGCGTCAAGCCAAAGCCGCGCTCGAGCGGCTCGGCGACGAACTTGCCGTAGGTGTCGGTGAGCGACTCCTGGTCGATCTGGATGCCGCGCGGCTTGATCAGGTCGCGCCAGTTCTTCGTCATCAGTGCGTCAGCCATGGTGTTTCTCCTTCGAGCCGCCGACCCTCTCCTCGAGACATTCGAGGCTCCATTGGGAAGCGCGGACAGTTTTGTGCTGCGTGAAGCAATGAAGCCCCGAAGTGCGGTTCGACCCGCGCCTTGGGGGCTTCAGGACAGAACGACTACTTCGAGTAGAGCTCGACGATCAGCTGCTCTTGGATCGGCATGGTGATGTCATCGCGCGACGGCGACGACTTGACCGTGCCCTTGAAGGCCGTCTTGTCGAGGTCGAGCCACGCCGGGACGCCGCGGCGGTCCACCGCCTCGATCGCCTCGTTGATGCGCACGATCTTCTGGCTGCGCTCCTTGACCGCGACCACATCGCCGACCTTCACCTGGAAGGAGGGGATGTTGACCTTGCGGTCGTTCACGCGGAAGTGGCCGTGGCGAACCAGCTGGCGGGCCTCCGCGCGGGTGTCGGCGAAGCCGAGGCGGAAGACCACGTTGTCGAGGCGCTGCTCGAGGAACTGGAGCAGGTTCTCGCCGGTCTTGCCCTTGGCGCGCGCACCGCGAGCGTAGTAGCCGCGGAACTGCGTCTCGAGCAGGCCGTAGAGGCGCTTGACCTTCTGCTTCTCGCGCAGCTGCACGCCGTACTCGGAGAACTTGGTGCGGCCCTGGCCGTGCTGGCCCGGGGGATACGGACGGCGCTCGATGGCGCACTTCTCCGTGTAGCAGCGGTCGCCCTTCAGGTACATCTTGAGGTTTTCACGCCGGCAGATGCGGCAGGCGGAACCGGTATAGCGGGCCATTTTGGCTCCTGGTTGCTAACTACGAAAAGGGGTGCTTGGGGACTTTGGACTTCGGACTTTGGACTTCAACCCGACTTGGGACCTTCTCGGAGCTCCGCCGCGGCGGCTTCTCCCCAAAGTCCGAAGTCGAAAGTCCAGAGTCCGCTTTAAACGCGACGCCGCTTGGCCGGACGGCAGCCGTTGTGCGGGATCGGCGTGATGTCGCGGATGAGCGAGACCTTGAGGCCGGCAGCGGCCAGCGCGCGGAGCGCCGACTCGCGGCCCGCGCCAGGGCCCTTGACCAGGACCGAGACGTTCTTCAGGCCGTGCTCCATCGCCTTGGCGGCGGCGTCGCCCGCGGCGACCTGCGCGGCGAACGGCGTCGACTTGCGCGAGCCCTTGAAGCCGCGCGCACCGGCCGACGACCAGGAGAGAACGTTCCCGGAGACGTCGGTGATGGTGATGATCGTGTTGTTGAACGTGGACTGGATGTAGACGATGCCAGTCTGGACGTTCTTCTTGTTCTTCTTCTTCTTGTCCTTCTTCTCCTTGGGGTCCTTCGACTCCTTGGAAGCGGACCCCGCGGCCGCAACGGGTGCGGAAGCGGGAGCAGTCGGAAGCTGGGGCTCGTCGGCCATCGTCTAATCCTTGGCGTTACTGGAGTTGCAAAAGGGAGATCGGAGGAGGTCGCTTACTTCGCGGCCGGAGCGGCGGCGCGGCGGACGATGCCGCGCTTCGGACCCTTGCGGGTGCGCGCGTTGGTGTGCGTTCGCTGGCCGCGGCAGGGCAGGCCCTTGCGGTGGCGGAGGCCGCGGTAGCAGCCCAGGTCCATCAGGCGCTTGATGTTCAGCGAAACTTCGCGGCGCAGGTCGCCCTCGACCTTGAGGGTCTTCTCGATCGCCTCGCGGATGCGGTGAACCTCGTCATCGACGAGATCCTTGGTCCGCTTGGTCGGCTCGACATTGGCCTGCGCGCAGAGGTTGCGCGCGGTGGTCCGGCCGATGCCGTAGAGGTACGTCAGCGAGATCTGGATCTGCTTCTCGCGGGGGAGGTCAACACCAGAGATGCGCGCCATGGATGCTCCTTAACCCTGCCGCTGCTTGTGACGGGGATTCGCGGAGCAGATCACGCGAACGACGCCCTTGCGGCGGATGACCTTGCACTTCACGCAGATCTTCTTCACCGATGCGCGGACCTTCATGCGGTCCTCCAGACAGAAGAGACGAGCGAAACTTGATGGCCTTCGAGACGCCCGCGAAGGCGCCCTGGGCCGAGAGAACTTCGCTCCGGAACCGCCGGAGCACCGCTTGCTGCGAAACCCGTTTCCTCCGCGCCGCACCCCAACTGCCTTGTCGCTCTCGCGAGCGCATCAGGCTGGGGCCACCCCGGCACGAGGGAGGCGGGCTTGTAGCAAGGGGTGTGTGGGGTGTCAAGCGGGGACGTGGTTGACTTGGTCGATTTTTCGAACGGCCGCCGGACCCTCTCTCGTTTCCGTGCTCGCTGCTCGGTGCCCGCAGGGGGCACCTGCGCGGCTGCGCGCGGCAAACGAGAGAGGGCTCCCGGCGGCCTTGCGACGTCTCGAGCGTGCTCCAGCGATCCCGCTCGAGACTCCACACGGGAGGTCCGGACAACTGCGGGCGAGGTGTGCGCAGATCTGATATCAGGCCGCTTCCTCGGCTCTGCTCGATGGCGGAAGAAAGATCTCCAGATGCGCTCGCGGCTCGCGGTTCGACTCGGTTGGATGGCTCTCGCGGGTGGACTCGCGATCGGATGCGCGCACGGGGGCAGCGAGGAGCCGAGCGCGATGGAGAAGCTCGATGCGCAAGGATGGACGCGGCCGAAGCCGCTCTGCGGGACGACGCCGGAAATCACCAGCGACGCGCAGGGCAAGGTGCGCGTCTCGTTCGTCGTCCACCGCGACGGCAAGGTCGACCACATCGAGTTCGCCGGTGGCGACTCCGCGCCGTGGCTGTTCGAGTCGGTCCGGACCTGGCTGTCCGGCTGCACCTGGTCGCCGGCGCGCGATCCGAGCGGCAAGGCGGTCGCGTCGAAGATGGTGGTGCCCTTCAACTTCCACGATCGGCGCGCCTCGCCGGAGTAGTGCCGCGGCGCCACCGGATCTGAGCGGCGCACCAGAGGCGGTTTCGAGAGCAAGGGGTCTTGAAACTGCGGCTAGAGCGCGAAGTCGTAGCCGAGCTTCAGCCTGCCCTCCCCGCTCACCTCGAGCGTGCACGTGGCGTCGCCGCACGGAAGAGACAGCCTGCCGTTCTCGAACTTGTCGCTCGCGCTCTTCGCCTTCTCGAGCGCCTCGAGCAGCTCCTGCTTCTGCCGCGAGCCCTGGCGCACCGGCGTCGCCGCGAGCCGCTGCTGCGCCAGCCCGATCCAGCCGGCCTTCTCGCTCGGGGCCGGCATCGCACCGCCCTCGTAGGTGAAGCTGTAGCCGAGGTGCGCGCAGCCGCCGATCTCGAAGGTGACGTGCGTGCCGCCGGACAGCAGCGCGCTCTCCACCAGCGTCGTGCCGTCCCGCTTGCCGCCGCTGTAGCTCTGCAGGCCGGGCGCCTGCGCGTCGAGCACCGGGACGATCGAAGCCGGGTTGAGCACGCAGTCGGCCTCGGGCGGCGGCGGCGCGGCAGCGGGCGCGTCGGGCGGCAACGGCGGCGCGCCCTTCGGCCGCTCCAGGCAGAGCGCGATGTTGCTGGAGAAGAGGATCGCGCGCGTGTCGCTCAGCACGCCCAGCCGCAGGGGGGCGCCGTAGAAGCAGGCGCCGAGCGGGCCCTCCGCGTCGGCGGTCTCGCAGCGCGGGTCGAGCGCGTAGGCGCGGAGGAACGGTCGCTGCTCCCCGCAGCGCGCGGGGAACGAAGGCAGGTCGGCGGAAGGCGCGGCTGGCGACGCCGACTTCCAGCGGCAGGCGGCGCCGGCCACGCCCGCGCTCTCGGCGGTAAACTCGACCGAGCCGCCCGCGATGCTGCCGAGCGCGTCCAGGAAGCGCTGCAGCTGCTCCTCGCTCGCCGGGTTGTTGCCGAACGAGACGCCGGTCGAGCTGGTGTCGATGATCTTCCACGCGGTGCCGACCAGCGCCTTCGGCGTCGCGACGCCCGAATGGTCGAGGAGCAGCTCGTGGTTGCGGGCGGCGGTGCAAGCCTGCTGCTGTGCCACGCAGAGCTCGTGGCTGGCGAACGCCACGGTGGGAAACTTCGCGCCGCGGACCGTGCACTGGTTCGACTGCTCGAGCGTGTAGCCCGCCGGGCCCGCGCCCGGTCCCTTCCCTCCCAGGCGCACGTCGCCGCAGGGATAGAGCACGCCGTCCGCGCCCTGGAACGCCTCGCCGCGCCAGGTGCCGCACTCGTTCTCGCCGCCGCAGGCGTACGAGCCGAACCAGGCGCAGTCGAGCGGCCGCGCCGACTCCACCCACGACAGCCCGGCTCCGCACGCGGCCGGGCCGCGAAGTGCGCGGCCCGCGTTGGCGCCGCCGGGGCAGCTCGCCTGGGCGCAGTCGAGCGCGGGATCGGCGGGCAGCACCAGCCCGCGCGCGGCAGCCTGGGCAGCGCGCAGCGCCGGGAGCGACTCGCTGGAGACGCGCAGCCCGGCCTCGTCGAAGAGCAGCGTGCCCGCCAGGGGCGGCGCCCCACCGTTCGGGCCCGCGTTCCGCGCGGCGAGCGAGAAGGCCATCGCGAGCCGGCCGGCGGCGTCGAGCTTCGCGCCGCCCACGTCGAGGTCGAGCATGAGCGCGCCGTGCTCCGGGCTCGGCTCCACGGCAAAGGGGATCGAGGGCGCTAGCTTGCCGGGCGCGGAGAGGAGGCCGACCGTCCGCAGCTCTCCGCGGCTCCCGCTGGCGAGGATCGCGACGACCGCATCGCGCGCGGCGAGGTGCACCGTGCTGACCACGCGCTGCTCGGCGGGCAGTCCTGCCTCCTTCTCGCTCGACATCAGCTGCCAGCCGCAGCGGGTCAGGCGCAAGAGCGCGAACGTCGGCTCGGGCTCGCCGTCGTTCACGATCGCCTCCACGCGATCGCGCGCCGAGAAGCCGCCGAGCTGCGGGTCGTGGATCGAGTCCGGGGCGCTCAGCCAGCGCGGCACGCGGCAGTGCGCCACGCCGCAGGTCACGCCCGCGAACGGCTTCTGCGCGAGCGCCGCAGGGCCGCCAGGAAGGCTGTTCCAGGAGAGCGCCACGCAGTCGGCGCGGACCTCGGGCGCGAGCGACAGCGCGACGAGCGCCGAGAGAGAGAGGACGACGATCTTGTGGCCAAAAGACATGCCCGCATCTTCTGTGCACGCGATGTCTGCCGTCCAGCAGCCCGCACCAGCCGCGCCGCCCGCTCGTCCGCTTTTGATCGGTCATAAGCCGCGGGGTGCAGGTGGGGGCAGCCGCGCGCAGTTGCGCAGGCGGACTTGGAACGACCGGCCCCGCCGTTGTGCGCCGAGCCCCTGTCCGAGCACGGCTGCCTCCACCGGCCCCCAGCGGCGCCCCTGTCCGAGCACGGCTGCCCCCACCGGACCAAAGCGGCGCACTCTAGAATGCGAGGTGGTGCGGCGCCTCGCCGGAGCGCTTGCCCCAGACCGAGAAGACGATGTTCTGCTGGCCGACGCCGTAGGCGTTCGATCCCGAGCCATCGCCGAGCAGGCTGACCACGTGGCCGCCCATCGCGCAGGCGCGCGGGCGCACCAGCCGGCGGATGCTCTCGCTCATCGCGCTGGTGCCCGGGTCCGCGCCGATCATCACCGCGCCGACCATCTCGAACTCGCCGCCGGAGCCGAAGCGGGCGCCCGGGCCCATGTCGGCGGCGGAGACGGAGACGAACTCAAGCGCGCAGTCGTCCGGGCGCGGCTCGTGCGGCGCGCCCATGCGGCTCTCGCCGACGGCGGGCTCGCGGCTACCGACGGTGGCGCAGGCGGAGGAGACGAGAAGGACCACGAACAGGGCGGCGTTGCGCATGCGAGCCTCGAGAGAAGTGCGTCGGTTGTGCGGAGCCTTCTGTCTCCGTTTCGAGAAGGCCGCGATGACAGCGGTCACACCGCGCCGGAAACTCCGGCGTCGCGCGGCGTGCGCCAGAAGCGGTGGAGCGAGACCAGCGTCCAGCAGATCTCCACCACGCCGAACGGCCACGCCCCCTGAAGGAAGCCGTAGACTGAGCTGAGCGCGCAGCCGCCCGCGAAGGCGAGCACATACCAGCGGCTGCGCTTCTCCAGCGCGTAAAAGAGGAGCGTGGCGCTGACGGAGAAGAGGCCGAAGAGGGTCAGGCGATCCATGGCCTGCTTATCGCTCCTCGCCACGCCCGGGGCCAGGGCGCGGCCCTAGTTGTTGAACGGAGCGGTTTTCGCTCTCGAGGGGGCCGCCCCGCCACTCCGCTCGCACGCCAGGAGGTCCGGCGCACGCGGCCGCCGGTCATGGCTCCTGGGCGCGCGGGGCGCGACTGCTACTGGCCGCCCTTGCCGGTCGCGGGCGGCGGCACCGGCGGCGGCTCGGAGCCAGCCGGCGGAGCTGCGTGCTCCGCCTCGGCCTTGCCGCTCTTCACCCGGAAGAACCGCTTCCACAGCTTCGGGTCGCCGGCGAACTTCGCGCGCAGCTCGCCCTCGATCTCGCGCATCGCCACCACGCCCCGGATCTTCGTGAGGTGGAGTGCCTTCACCGCCGCCGCCAGCGCCTGGTCTGCCGCGTGCGACTCGCGGGCCGCCGCCGCATAGTCGGTCCAGGCCGAGGTGAGCGCTTTGGCGGCCAGAGCGATCTTGCCGGAGAGGCCGCTCTGCTTCGCGAACGCCAGCACCGGCGCGAGCGCTTCGGCCCGGTGGATCTCCGGCTGCTTGAGCATCGACTTGGGCGTCGAGGGAAAGACCTGCGCGTAGCCCTCCTGGTCCTCGTCGAACCAGGCCGCCGCCTGCCGCTCGAATGAGATCAGCGGCGCACCCAGCACATCCCAGGCGATGCTCAGCTGCGCGTGCGCCCGCACCCGCTCGTCGGCCTGCTCGTTGCGCTTCGCGGCCTGCGCGAGCACCTGCTTGCGTGCGTCGAGCACCTTCTTGCCCAGCGGGGCGAGCCCCTGCGTCCCGCTCAGGTACGCGCCGGTGAAGAGGAGGTCCACGTACAGCTGTTCGAACGAAGTCTTCTCGGTTGGCAACGCCATGGCACGGCTCCAGGAGCCGCCGCCCCGAGGCAAACGGCTCGTTTGAGGGTTGGGGAAGGGAGGGAGACTTCAGCGCCAGCAGCAGGCGCCCACTGCGCGGGCCAGCCTGCGGCCCGAGGTGTTGCAGAGGCGCCCCCGGGGGGCGCGCGGGACGACGACGTTCACGATGTTCTTCATGATCCCCCCATGCAATAGAAGACCAACATCGTAGACCGCCGCCCGACGCTTTTCCAGCATTTTGTGCAGCAGGATGCTCTTCGAATTGCGCCATCCGTGCCCCCTCCACTGGATCCAGGCCCCATACTCTTGGCTCTCCGACTCCAGCAGTGGATTCGTGCCCCCGCGTCCGCTGCGAGCTGGAGCCGATGCGGGATCCGAGCCCCCGAGATCGCGGCGAGCCGAATCCATCGCTGGATCCGAGCTCCCTGGATCGCGGCCAGCTGGAGCCAGCGATTGATCCCTGTCCCCTGGATCGCGGCGAGCCGGAGCTAGCGCTGGATCCGAGTCCCCAGGATCGCGGCCAGCCACATCCACCGCTGGCCAGTGCCCGCTCACCCACGCCCATCCCCTGCCCTGACCAACGACGCCACTACCGGCCCACCGAGAGAGCGCAAAGCAGGCGGCAACCCAGGGCCCCCTCCACTCCCGGGCGGAGGCCGCAGGGCCACCTCGTCGGCTCTGGACTCGTGCTAGCCGCGGCCCAGCCGGTTGGGAGCGGCCCGCGCAAAGTTCCACTGGCGGAATGGAAACCTCGGGCTCGCCCGCGCGCGCCGAGGACCTGTCCGAGCACGGCCGCCCCCAACCGGTGGGCCGCGGCGTGCCCTTACGGCTCGTCGCTCGTCTGCACGAACCCCGGCCGCGCAGCTCCAGGTGCGCTCGAGCCAGCCGCCGCCTGCGAGATCGCGAACGCCAGGAGCGCGGCGGCGAGCACCAGCGCGATGGGCCGCCACGGCTGCAGACGCCACGCCCACGCCCGCTCCTGGCGGCGGATGAACCGAGGCGCGCTGCGGTAGTCGGCCCAGGCCTGGCGGCGCATCTCTGCGGCCGGCGCGCTCTCGCCGAGGCCGGCGAGCGCGCGCGCGAGCAGCACCTTGCCTTCGACCGAACCCTTGCGGGCCTGGCAGAACGTCTCCAGCGCGGCCTTCGCGCCCGCGAAGTCGCCGGCGCGCAGCCGGCCGCGGCCCAGCTCGAGATCGATCGCGCCCATCCGGTAGCTGGCGTCGCGCGCGCGCGCTTCGAGGAGGAACGTCTCGGCCTGCGCACGGTAGCCCGCGCCGTCGGCGGCCACGCCCATGAGCAACAGCGTCGCCACGTCGTCGTCGCCGGCGGCCACGTTCGGCTTGAGGAAGTCGAGCGCCCGCGCGTAGCGGCGCTGCTCGCAGAGGATGTCGGCCAGCTCGAAGCGGGCGCGGCGGTTGTGCTCGTTGATGCTCAGCTCGCGGAAGAGCGCGCGCGAGCGCTGCCAGCGGCGAAAGTGGCGGAGCGGACCTGCGGCGGCGCCGGGCGCGAGCTGCTCGGCGGCCCAGCCTCCCGCGAGCACCAGCCCGAGCACCACCAGCATCGGGCTGCCGATGAGACGGCTGAGAAGAAGCGCGAGCCAGATGCCGTTCCCCATGGAGGACCGGTCAGGCGCGGGTCATGACCAGCGGGCCGTCTTCGGTGACGGCGATGGTGTGCTCCCAGTGCGACGAGTACTTCCCGTCGAGCGTGACCACCGTCCAGCCATCGGGGAGCGTCTCCACCTCGTGGGTGCCGAGGTTCACCATCGGCTCCACCGCGAGCACCATGCCGGGCTGCAGGCGCGGGTTCTTCTGGCTGCGGCCCCAGTGAGCCGGGCCATAGTTCGGGACCTGCGGGTCCTCGTGCAGCTTGCGTCCGATGCCGTGGCCCACGTAGTCGCGGACGATGCCGAAGTTGTGCGGCGCGACGACCGCTTCGATGGCCGAGCCGATGTCGCTGATGCGGTTGCCTGCCACCATCGCGCGGATGCCCGCTTCGAGGGCGTCTCGGGTCGTGTCGAGCAGCAGCTTCGCCTCCGGCGAGACCTTGCCCACCGGCACCGTGCGCGCGCTGTCGCCGTAGAAGCCGTGCAGCACCACGCCGAAGTCGAGCTTGCAGAGGTCTCCCTCGAGCAGCTTGCGCTTGGTGGGGATGCCGTGGACCACCTGCTCGTTCACCGAGATGCAGATGTTCTTGGGGAAGCCGTACATCCCCTTGAAGGCGCAGACGCCGCCGCGCTTCTTCGTCTCGCGCTCGGCGATGGCGTCGAGCTCGTCGAGCGTGATGCCGGGCGCGACGGCCTTCTCCATCTCCTCGAGCACCTCGAACGTGAAGAGCGACGCCTCGCGCATGCGCGCGATCTCTTCCTTCGTCTTGAGCTCGATGCCGCCGCCCGCCATGGTCGCCTTCTTGAGACTGAAGAGGAAGAGCTAGCTCTTGCCGATGGCGCGGAGGATACGCTGCGCGACGTCGTCGACGGAAGCCACGCCGTCCACGTGCCGGACCACGCCGTGCTTCTCGTAGTAGCCGGTGAGGAGCGCCGTCTTGCTCTCGTACTCGACCAGGCGCTGGCGCACGCGCTCGGGAGCGTCGTCGGGGCGCGAGATGAGCTTGGTGCCGCACTTGTCGCAGATGTCCTTGACCTTCGGCGGCTGCGTCGAGGTGTGGTAGCTCGCGCCGCACTTGGGGCAGGTCTCGCGGCCGCTCAGGCGGCCGACCAGGACGTCCTTGGCCACCTCGAGCGCGATGACGTGATCGATCTTCTTGCCGCGCTTGCCGAGCATCGCGTCGAGCGCTTCCGCTTGCGCGACCGTGCGCGGGAAGCCGTCGAGGAGGAACCCGTTGGCCAGCTCGGGCTTGCCGAGCGCGTCGTCGATGATGCCGTTGACCACTTCGTCCGGCACCAGCTTGCCGGCCTCCATGATCGACTTGGCCTTGAGGCCGAGCTCGGTACCGGCGGCGACCGCCTTGCGCAGGATGTCGCCGGTCGAGAGCTGCGGGATGCTCAGCAGTCCGACCAGGCGCTGCGCCTGCGTGCCTTTTCCTGCGCCCGGAGGGCCGAGAAAGATGAGGTTCACTTAGCGCCTCCCCCGCAGCATCAAGCCGTGGCGCCAGCGCCGGTGGGGACCGCGATGCCGCTGCCGTCGCGGCGGCCGCGGATGCGGGGACCGCGCGGGCCGGTGAAGCCCTCGTAGTGGCGCGTGATGAGGTGGCTCTCGATCTGCTGCACGGTATCGAGCGCGACGCCCACGACGATGAGCAGCGCGGTGCCGCCGAACTGGAACGGCACGTTGTACTTCGCCGCGAGGATGCCGGGGAGCACGCAGACCGCGCTCATGTAGACCGCGCCGCCGAAGGTGATGCGCGAGAGGACGTGGTCGATGTACTCGGCCGTCTTCTTGCCCGGCCGGATGCCCGGGATGTAGCCGCCATACTTCTTGAGGTTGTCCGCGACGTCGACCGGGTTGAAGGTCACCGCCGTGTAGAAGTAGGCGAAGAAGACGATGCCGATCACGTAGAGGCCGTCGTAGATCCAGCCGCCGCGCTGCAGGGCGTCCGCGAACGGCTTGAGCCGCGGCACCCAGGTGGCGAGCGTTGCCGGGAACATCAGCACCGACGAGGCGAAGATGGGCGGGATGACGCCGGCGGTGTTGATCTTGAGCGGCAGGTGCGTGCTCTGGCCGGAGAAGGTCTGCCGGCCGACGACGCGCTTGGCATAGTGGACGGGGATCTTCCGCTGCGCGCGCTCGACGAAGACGATCACGCCGATGGTCACCAGCATCACCGCGAGCAGGATCAGCAGGTCGACGGTGTTGTCGTCGGCCTTGTCCCGGAACGTCGCGTAGGTCTGGATGGCCGCCTGCGGGATGCGGGCGACGATGCCCGCGAAGATGATGAGCGAGATGCCGTTGCCGATGCCGCGCTCGGTGATCTGCTCGCCGAGCCACATGATGAACGCGGTGCCGGCAGTCAGCGTCACGATGGTCAGGAGCGTGAAGCCCCAGCCCTTGACGTCGTCGGGGACCACGCTCTCGCCGCCCGCAGTGCGCATCGACTCGAGGCCGCGCGCGATGCCGTAGCCCTGGATGATCGAGAGGAGGATGGTGCCGTAGCGTGTGTACTGGGTGATCTTGCGGCGGCCCATCTCGCCCTCTTTCGAGAGCTTCTCGAGCGTGGGCACCACCACCGTGAGCAGCTGGAGGATGATGCTCGCCGAGACGTACGGCATGATCCCGAGCGCGAAGATCGAGAGATGCTCGAAGCCGCCGCCGGTGAACATGTTGAGCAGGTTCAAGAACCCGCCCGACGTCTCCATGTACTTCTTCATCGCGACGCGGTTCACGCCCGGCGCGGTGACGAAGACGCCGACGCGATAGAGCGCCAGGTAGAGCAGCGTGAAGCTCAGCCGCTTGCGGAGCTCCGCGATCTTGAACAGGTTGCTGAAGGCGTTGGCGAACGACACGTCGGCTGCCTCATCTCTGAAGGGCCGCGGCGCGGCCCTTCTTGCGGATGCGAAACCAGTCCGGCACTGCGAGCAGCGAAAAAGTTAGGCCTTGGCCTTGGCGGCCTTGGCTGCGGCGCGCTCGGCGGCCTTCTTCTCCTGCGGCGTCACCTTGTGCTTGATCTCGATGATCTCGCACTTGCCGCCGGCCTTTTCGATCTTCTCCTTGGCCGACGCCGAGAACTTGTGCGCGCGCACGGTGACGGCCTTGGTGATCTCGCCGTCGCCGAGAATCTTCAGGCCGCTCTTCGGGTCCTTGAAGAGGTTGTGCGTCTTGGAGAGCTCATCCGGTCCGAGCGTGCCCTTGACGCCGGCCTCGGCGAGCGCTTCGAGGTCGCCGACGTTGACGAGCGCGTACTCGATGCGGAACGGGTTCGAGAAGCCGCGCTTGGGAACGCGCCGCTGGAGGGGCGACTGGCCGCCTTCGAATCCGATGAAGTTCATGTTGCCGCTGCGGGCCTTCTGGCCCTTGCCGCCGCGGCCTGCCGTCTTGCCCTGGCCGGAAGCCTGGCCGCGACCGACGCGCTTCTTCTCT